>Ga0209374_1003624_pt1 | contig 11940 bp, 10 predicted proteins | sample SaaInlLV_DNA_10m_FD_184683 | JGI IMG/M metagenome (GOLD analysis project Ga0209374, IMG submission 184683) | Marine microbial communities from expanding oxygen minimum zones in the Saanich Inlet - SI075_LV_DNA_10m (SPAdes) (version 2) | ecosystem: Environmental > Aquatic > Marine > Unclassified ...
TAGTTTGGGGCTTTGGCACTGTAGGTATTAATCAATTTTCCCTTATAAATTTGGTACCAATCAATATACATGTTTCCATCGCTCCCAGTAAATTGAGCATTGACCCACTCACCGTATTCATTACTGGGCTTTGGATCTATTGATGAGGTTGGTTTTACAGCAAAAGCATAAACTGTATTCCATCCCCAATCTTTTCCAGCTGCTTTAATATCTTGATAATCCTTTTTAGTCCACTCAATAAATGATTTTGCATCAACTCCTGATGGTCCATTAGCACTTTTCCAAGTTAATTTTTCACTTAAATATGATTCTAATGTTTGATAGTCTCTTTCTAACCAAGCTTTATCAATTTTGTTGAAAATATCTACTGTTTTTTGGGATCCTAGCATTATTTTTTGACCCTCAAAAGGACCAAATCCGTTGCTCTTATCTTTTTGAGCAATAGAGGAAGTGAACGAGAGGAAAAGAATTAATGTAAAATATAAGTATTTCATTTTTTGATTGTTTAGTTGATAAAATGTATGGCTAAAAGTATAAAAAAACTCCGAAAATTACCACAAGTCTCGGAGTTACATATACGCTTTAAAATATTCTCTTTATTGATTACTGTCACAATTTCAAAGATTACTCTATTACCCCATCCGTTGGGAACGTTTTCATTGAATTCCAATAGATGTTCTTTTGACAATCCCTCGACAGCTGCTCTACCTGCTAAATGTTCCATTATATTTTCCATAGTGTCATAAACATCCCACCAAAAAGCCGTTGATCTATCTTTTGCTTGAGGTATGATCCGAGTACCCATTCCCTCACCTACCATTCCAGATTTAATAATATTTTTATGAAAGTGCTTTTTAACAGCTCAAGAAAAGAGAGGTTTCCGATGAAAAAAAAGATGAACTACCAAACGGTGAAAAGGACTTATACTAATATGATTTTTGATTTTTTTATATTAGACAACATTGGAAAATAGGTAATTACTTACTCTTCACCTCCATTAAATAATCATATAAATGTGGATAACCAGATCCTGTTGTTCTAAAGAAGTCAACATAATATTTTTTCATATCAGCTCCTCGATTGGTAATTTTAATTGTAGACTGATTTTTACTCTCTAAAAACATTTTAATCTCATCAATCTTTGCACAATCAATTAAAAGCTCTTTAAAGTTTTCATCATAGCCAATTTTTACGATTTCAGTAACAAGTTTATCAGGGTTAGGAAAGGTATCATAGAGAGCTTTCAGACCCTTTTGATAAACCTCCGGATTAGAATAAAGTGCCTCCCAATAATCAGCCTTTTTCATCAATTCATTAGGTGGTATTGTCAATCGATAAAATTCACGCTCATCCTTATCTAAGGATTGCCATAGGGCACTCCTAAATTGCGGTTTTTCTTGCCAATAACTAATCTCAGATTTCACTAAAATATTCCAAGGAATTTTTATCTCACCATCCATCCCTTCGATTATGGAATTTTTAACGATGTCATAATACGAGTTGAATTCTATAAATAGGAAAACCTCATCATTACGCTTCACCAACAAATAATCTTTATTGTATGCTACACAAGCTTCTATTTCTTTAAATGAAACTCCAAACTTTTGTTTACAAGCCTTTTTTAACCTTTTTTCTAGCGATTTTTCCATTGAATTATGATAAATCGTTCTCTTAACAAGTGTGTAGGACTTCAATAGTATTTGCATATCCTCGTTCGCTTGTTGTGGAGTACCATCATCTATTTGAACGTATTTGTTTTTGTTTTCTATAAATACACGCAAATAATGGCATTTATTGGATGCCCGTCCACTTCGTGGTTTAATAATGTAACAGCCTACCTCAAGGTTCATTGTGCGAAATTAATCCAGTCCTTCTAAAAACCAAAAATCTGTAATGATAAGAGTAATGGTTTATTTGGTATTTGATCTTTAAAGCCTTTCTTAATGCTAGGTAGTAGTTCTTTTTCTTCTTTTATCCTTAAATGAGTACTATTAGAAGAGCTGTATGTATGCCCGATTTTAGTACTCCATTCCTGTATTAACTCTAACTGAGCAGTTAAATCGATTAATGTTTTTTGGATTAGAATGTAAATTTATTTCCTTTACAAAAATTAATCATAAATTAAATAATATTGAAAATGAAAAAATTTTTGACAACTTTTTTATTGTTTTGCACTTTTTTTGCAAGTGCGCAATACTGCATATTTTTTGATTTTGAGGCAAAAGAACCAGAAATGGTTGTATCAACCTTGAAAGGTATGATGGATACAGATTGGGGTAAAAACATTCAAGGCTCAAAATCACTTTTTTCTTTAAACTTCAACGGTGATAACCAGGCTACCCACACTGTACAATTCTGTTTTCAAGACGAAGCTGGATTACAATCATTTATGACCTCTTGGGGGCAGTCAACAGATGCACAACTATTTGGAGAAAAATTAGGAAAATTTACCAATAATATATCACAGTCAATAAATACACCTGCTTGGTATAAAAATGATTGGTCAAATGATAATGTATTCATGATGTACCAAATGGAAGTATCAAACCCTGCCAAATATGTGCAAGAATTTGCTGCTTTTTCCCAGAAAATGGCACCGAAGTTAGGTTTTGAGAATAGTTCATACGGTGTAGGTTATCCCATCGTAGGCAAGACAGATGAATTCTCCCATTTTGTTTGGATTGGCTCACCAGATATTAAAACTGCGCTTGCAGGGACAAAAAAAATGTTTTTAGATCCTGAGTTTGCTGTTTTTTCAAAAAAAGTTAGCGATATAAGAAAAGTAGTCAATACTATGATGATGGTTCGATTGGTAGACTTTTAATCCAAAGCTTTAAATATTTAAATGCCATAATCACGCTGACTTTTATCAGTTTTTAAATTTTTTAGAAGTTTTTTTTTACAGAACAAATAAAAATCATATTGATAAACGCTCAAAAGTGTATCTTAATTAACACAAAATTATGTCCGAAATAGAGGAGGACTCGTTATTTTTAACTAAAACCATTTAATAAATAAAATTATGAAACAGATTTCATACTTAATCACTTTAATGCTTTTTACATTAATGAGCTGTCAGCCTGTTGAAAACCAAGAAGTTGCAGTAGTCACTCCCAATATGGAATTTGGGGGATGGTCGGGGACAGCTGATGATCACAGCAAAGAAGCTCTCTTGACCAGGGAATTGATGGAAAAATACATCGCAAATAAATTTGAGGATGTGGCTTACATGATGTCGGAAGATGGCAATTTTTTCTTTAATACCGATCAAGTAACTAAAGCTGAATGGTTAGGTGCAGCAACAGGACATCATAGTTTATTTGCAAATATTTCAAATAATAAAATTCAGCCGGTAAATGTTACATCAGCGACCTTTGAAAATGGATCGGTATGGTCTATGGCTTGGTTTGTTTGGACAGGAACAGGAAAAATTACTGGTACCGAAGTGCAAATTAATGTACACCATGCTTTCCGATTTGAGGATGAAAAAATAGTAGATGCGTATCACTTTTTCGATCCTACCTTGCTTAATAATGAAATATTAGCATCTTCAAAATAGGATCAAAACGCTATTAAAAAGACCCTTATTGTGAGGCTATGGGTCATAAAAAATTCCTGGACAGGACGACTCAGGAGTTATTTTTTTTTTCTCACAAATAAACAAAATGAATAATTCATATTTACTCTAAATTTTAAACAATAATCAAATGAAACAAATAATTTATTTAGCATTATTTATTACTGCGGGATTTAGTTATGCTCAAGACTTGAAGTGGGATCCAAAAACAACGTTTGATGCTGTATTTGATATTGATGCTGTTCATACTAAAGATGGTATCAATTATGAGCTTTCTGCTTCTGGCGACGCAGGACCTTACGGTAAAGCTTATTTATCTTATACGTTCACAAATTATAATAATAGCATAACTAATGGGGAGTTCACGGGCTTTGCGTGGACACAGATGGGAGAAAATATTGTTAAAGCTACTTTGCAAGGAGTTTTTAAAAAAGAAGGTAAAACTTTTAAAATGTATTCTTACGATAACACAACAGATAATGGCAAAATCATGGTTGTGACGGGAATAGTAGATTTCGTTGAGCAAACGATGAAGTTTAAAGTGGCACCTATTGAGGAATGAGATAGATTATATTGTATTAAATGACTTCTAGGTTCAAAGTATTCTAGAAGTTTTTATTACAAAATAAAAAACACCTTACCAAAAAAAGAGTGGCATAACATAAAAGAACGAAACACGCTTAAAACTAAGATTTCAATAAAGAATGCTTTTCGCAAGGGGTGTTTAAAATGATTCATATTTTAAGTTAGAACTAATAAAAATTCTCCACCCTTAGTGAATTATTCTCATCCGAAAGTATTGCTTGAGTCCATATTAATTTTGTTTGATGGATTTAACCTACGGACAAGTCAAGCGTCTGTACAAGAAAAAAAGTACAAATTCTCTGTATGTGTGCATTAGTGGATTCAACTGGGCATGTATTTGTCGGTATGAATTTGAACGGGGGGGCTGGGTATGATTAGAAATCTAACATTTGGTCTTGATTTCCAGAACAATAATAAATTATTTGGTGTTTCTTGTGATTCAGTACATGAAGTACTTGGTTCAATTACAAATTGAGATTGTTCAAAAAATGACAAACGCAGGAAAAATAGCCAAATTTGAATTGAGCTTGACGGGTAACAGAATGAAAGATATGGATATTCGATGAGAAATTCATAATCTTGAAATGAGGGAGAAGGGTGTCACTTGCTCCATAGAAGATCCTGAGTGTGAAGCCTGTGGGTCTTAATGAGATTAGTACCTCAATATTTACTCTTATTGTAAATTCGAGTTTAGTTATTACTCTGGAAAAAGATTAAACTATGATTAAAAACATAGCTGTTGTACTTGTATGTTTATGCACTATTTTTTCATGTGAAACCAAAAAAAAATATACCATAGATAAAACAATTTTATGGTCTTTTGGTGCTAAACACAGGGATGGTTACATGGACATTATAAAATTACATAAAGAAGAAATTGCCAAAGATTCAACCCATGTTAGCGATTACATTAGCATTATCGAAAGCAATATTATCATGTTCGCTTTTGGTTTTATGCCGCGAGAGCACACGATTCCAGAAGCCAAAGTTTTTCAAGAAAAAGCTTATGCTATGGATTCTTTGAATTCACGGGTTCAAGAGATGGCTGGTATTTTGAATTTTATGGATTCTGAATGGGAAGCTTCAGAAAAAGCATTCAAAAAATCCTTAGAACTAAATCCTGAAAACTTACAAGCAAGACATTGGTACACGCTTTATTTGATGGCATTAAAGCGCATAGATGAAGGTTTTGCTCAATCAACAATTGTACACGATTTGGATAAAACAGGCGATTTTTTAGTCGCTCGTGCATCCATTTTCTATTTCTTGGAAGACTTTGAAAAGATGAAACCATTAATGTACAAATCACTTGAAAAAGATTCTTTATCGCCTTGGACTTTAGATTGGTTAGGCATGGCATACAATGGTTTAGAAGAACACGATGATGCATTAGAAACCTATTTCAAAGCCTTCAATTTATCCGATGGAACTGTTGAAGTTGGTGGCGGATTAGGTCACGCATTAGGAGAAGCTGGAGAATATGAATTAGCCAAGGAAATAGCTGACTTTTATGATGAAGCTTCAAAAACAAAATATTTACCTGCTTGTCAGCTTGCTTTTATTCACTTGGGTATTGGCGAAAATGATAAAGCGATGTCTTTATTAGAACAAGCCTATGAAGAAAAATCATGGTTCTTGCAATTTATGCAAATTGAACATTGGTACGACCCAATAAGAAACACCGCACGATTCAAAATATTAGAAAATAAGATGAATTTCCCTAAATAAAATGTGTTTTGATGCTAAAAAAATCTTTTTTTATCTATCATTATTTTTTTTATTTCAATGTAAAGAAATACCAAAGCAGGCTGAAATATTAGCTGAAGTTCTCCCAAATGAAGTAGATATATCAGAAACGTAATTAAAATATATTGATCCTTTCTTTATCGAATACATTCAAAAAAATTGGATGCCAGGCTCTTACAGATATAAAATTAGAAATGGGTTCTAAAAAAAACTTCTGAGACACCACACCCCAGGAGTTTTATACACAAATTATTCAAGTCTTGACTAACACTTATTGTCGAACTAAAATTGGACATTCCTTTTATTTCTTAATTTAAAATCGAGGATCACCTCACCTCAATACCTCATGAAATACTTCCCTTTCCAAGACTTCAAAATAAGGGGCAAACTCCTCCAATATGATCTATTTACAAAAAAAACTGACAAGTACTATTAATCTCCTTAAAACGGCTGTTTACATCCTAGATTTAAGCTCTTCATAGACAATATTTAAGACTATTTTGAAGACTTATCAGTATAGATTGATATCATTATTTAGCAGAAAAGAGAAGGCTTTTTAGAGACTTGTATGAGCTCTACAGAGATTGCTTTATTCCCCTCTACAAAGATGCGAAAGACTATGTTGGATGTATCAATTTTAATGATAAGAAATAGTTAGAAAGCCTGCACAGAGCGAAACTTATAGGTACCGAGCTTACTGTGATTTAGCTGGGAACCATTGGCGAAACTCTGAGCCCACGATGTGTGGAAATCGAACTCCATAGAATTCTAATTCGCCATTAGCGAAACCGCCAATCGTAGCATTATTAAGATATAATTCATTTAACTTATCTTTTGAAGGCAACAACACATCGTCATAGGTAACTTCATCTTCAGTTACTTCATAATCTGAGGGTAACTTGGCTGTTATTCCATCTTAGCTGCAAGCTTCTAAAATATCTAGTGTGTTCTGTACTACTTCACCTATCACAGTGCCAGCTGCTCCGGAAAGTTCAGTTTCATAGCAACCCCATGCAGCACCATACTTCTGGAGTTTGATATTCAGTTTCGGTAATTAAGCCTTTCCCATTTCCATCTAAGTAAAATACGATACCACCTTGATAGGTATCTCCAATTGACCCTGTAAATAGCTCATCATCAGTACTGGGATCATCACTATATTCCCCACAATTGGTAAAAAAGAAACTTAAGAAGAGATAGTGTTTTGATTTGTCTAATAGTGATATTAAAAAGACTAAATTATTTCCATTAAGTAGAAAAAGTATAAATTATCTGTAGGTGCACATCAGTAGATTCAACTGGGTATGCTTGCCGATATAAATTTGAAAAGAACTGCTCTATTGATGATCCTGAGTGTGAAGCTTGTGGATATTATAATAGAATGAATTATGGGGTATAAATAGTGATTTGCGAATGTGCAAGATTTAATATATTTTGGATAGAATTTAAATATAAAACTAAAAAAAAATGAAAAATATACTATTTCTACTCATCGTTTTTTCTTCTTTCTCAATATTAGCTCAGAAGTCAAAAAATGGGACAGTTTATAAAGAACATCCAGGATTAAGTTTAATTGAAACTTTTAATGATGCTTTAGTTAATGGAGATTTTAATAAAGCAGCATCTTTATTAGAAGATGATTTTAAAATCAGAAATGGTGTTGGTACCAATAAGGATTTTAAGGGCTGGTCAAAAACACAATTTATGAATAATATGAAATGGTGGCACAGCAATTTTGATTACTTCTCAATCGAAAAAGATTTACCTGCTTATCCAGATGTGATTGAATACAAGCAAGGCAATCAAACTTGGGTACAAACTTGGGAAAGAATTTATGCTGTCAACAAAAATAACGGGGTGAAAGTAGATATGCCATTTCATAGACTTTACTACCTTAATGATGATTATACTCAAATTAAGTCTGCTTTTGAATATGCAAATCAAAATGTATTTAATGCTTTAAGTGATAATAATTATGAAAGGACAAATGGGACGATTTATATTAATCATGAGTACATAAATACGGTAAGAAAAGTAATGTATGCTTTCGAAAATTCGGACTATGAAAAAGCGTATTCATATTTTGCAGATAATGCATCTTTCTATGATGTTAATGATCCCTGGGGAGCTAACATAAATTTAGATGAAGCAAAAAAACGAAATGAAGGACTTTTGGATAGATTTGAAATATTAGGTTTTGAAGAAATTGGTTACCCTGACTACCTCGATTATGAAGAAGGGAATTCGAAAACTGTTTTATCATGGTGGAAATTCAGAATGAAAAGAAATTCAGACGGCAAAGAAATTTTATTACCAATACATTATTCTCATAGATTTAATAATGAGGGCAAAATAATAGGTTCAACAGCTTTCTACAGCTCAAAACATATGGAGAATTAAAATATTACATTTATTAATGGAAAAAACTTTTTTTGGATTAATTAAAGTGGTGCTGCGATTTTGAGCTTAAAATATAATTTAAGGGAAACTAATCAGATGATACTATCTCCATTAGAAATATAAAATTAAAAAAGCTTTTAATTTATTTCGAGAGACCACTAAAAATAATCTGTTTACGGATATGAGCAAACTCAAGCCAAAAAATAGGGCTGCTGCTCCATTGATGGTTCTGATTGTAAAGTTTGTTTATCATAAAAAAGAGCGATCAAAACATAAAGAGATAACTCTGCTTATCATGACCTTAACAACCAACTAAAACTAAATACTTAAATTAAAAAATAAAAACTGATAAGGATGAATCTTATTTCACCTTAAATTCCTCTAAAGAATGTTAAAACAGCTTCTTAAATAATTTTAAAATTTTTTCAAAGACCATAAGTCTCGGGATTTTATGCAGATTTTTATACGCTCTTTACCAGACTTGTTATCAAATTAAAATAATGGACATTCCATGTGATACCATCATGTTTATCATTATCACCCAATAGGGGTTGTGAATCTGTATACCTTAGTTCTTTATCGACTATTGGAGACTTCCTTTTATGGCTTACCGATGCAACTTGAATAAATGTGGTTTATTTTAGAATATGTAATAAGATGTCAATAGGTCTAAAAATTGCCTGTAGTTAACGAGAAGATTATTCAAATAGACCATAAACATTAGCATTACGATGTTGGGGACCTACTTTCTTTGCGATATAAGAGGTTAAGATTCTTTGCACATCTCTGTTGTCTTTTTTAGGTTGAAGATACCTTTCATATTCTTCTGGATTTTGGATTATAATATCTTTATTTAGGTAACCAAAGCCCTGGTATATACCATTCAAAATCAAGACAAACCCCAATTCTTTGTCGTTTCTACCTTTTTCTTTTAGGACTAAATTTTCGGTTTGCAAACCCAATGATTTAATAGCTTTGTGAACTTTTTTGTTATAGTTTTCTGGAGTTTCTTTTCCGGAACAAATCCCTCCGCATTGTTTAATCTGAAAGCGAAAGCAAGTATTTACGTTAGACTCAAGATGGCAGTACTTGGAGCATAATTTAAATTCTTCACATATTTTTTCCAGCACGCTCCTACATTCTGCTATCGAATAGAATTTCATGATGGGATTTGGAGCTAATTTTAGTCTGCTATAGGTTAAATGGAGTATTCCTTTTTGATCTTGGTACGAAAATAATCCAATCGCCTCACTAGCTCTTCGCTGTGCTCTGTTAAATTTTGGGTGAAAATGTTTTATTTCTGATGATTCATATAAAAGAGCTACGACCTCACTTCCAGTTTCTGCATAAGTAATGTCTGCAGTTTCTAGACACATATTTCGTTCTTTTATCTTTTTATCATAAAAATGACTGATCACTCGTTGTTTTATATTATTGGCTTTACCAATATAGATAATCTCTTTTTGTTTGTTTTTAAAATAATAAACACCGTGTGCTTCAGGTAAATTATCTACAACTTGTTTATCTAATAAAGGAGGTAATACAGCGGCTCTAGACTTGGGGTTGAGAAAACTATTAATCGTAAAATTATGATCCCTTTCAAGTAATCTGCGAAATAGCTCTACGGTAGCTTCTGCATCGCCTTTTGCTCTGTGTCTTGCAACTATTTCTATGCCTTCAGTAGAACAAATATTACCTAAACTATAGGAGGATAGCCCAGGAATTATTTTGCGAGAAAGCCTTACGGTACACAGTTTTTTTCGTTTAAAATCGAAACCTAAACTTTTAAATTCATCTTTAATAATATTGTAATCAAAGTCATCATAGTCGTATTCAATATCAAACTCGTTGTCAGGATTATCAAACTTGATATTATAATGAAACTTTGCCAAGTTTGGTCGAGTTGGCTTACTACAAGTCTTTTCTGTATTCAGCAAATCTGTAAAAATACTAAAGGACTTCATACGTATTAGTTTGTGTACAATACTCATTTTATAATCTTTTGTAATCCAATGATCATAATAATAAAATGGACTTAGGTTAAACTTGTCAAAGTTTTGTCCTACAATAGTATCTACACCAACACTAAATCCTGTGCCTTGACTGATAGCAATAAGTCCTTGGTTGCGTACTCTGTACATAAAAGTAAGAGTATCCTCAAGTTCTTTTTGACCTTCATTAGGATATCCTACAATCCAGTTGGTCATTGCATCAATGCCTGCTGCATATCCGTCTCTGAAGTTTGCTTCCATTTCTGGCACTGTAACTTTTTTATCCATAGCGTCTAATACAACTTGACTGCCGCTTTCAATGCCATAGTTTAACACTTCACAACCGCCAGCTTTTAAATCTTTATAGTATTCTGCATCCATTCTACCATCGCAACGACAGTAGCCAGTCCAGTGTATATCTAGTTCTTTTTCTGCAACGCCTTTTACAAAACCACGTAGCTCGTTGAGATTACCATTAACCAAACTGTCAATAAACCAAAACACATTAGTACCGTGTTCGTAGTACATGTGTTCTATCTCATTGAGTGTGCTTAGAGCATTACGTTGTCTGTATTTCCAAAAGTGTGTTTCCTCACAGAATGTACACTTGGCAATACACCCTCTTGATATTTCACATAGCGCACCATTTGGAAACTTGTATTTGCTAAAGTCAAAGTCGCTGTAATCAGGCAGTGGTAATGTACTTAGATTATAACGCTGATTTTCAGGTTGTCTAATAATCATACTTTTTTCTTTTTCAGTATATTGAATACCTTGCTTGCTTTCTATACTTGCTAGTGCAAGCAACAACGGCTGCTCACCTTCACCATTTACAATGTAATCAAATAAGTCATCACCTTTGTAATAACTAGCATGAGTGCTTGGACCGCCTACCATTATAGTAACATCGGGCAAACGTTTCTTTAGTTGTTCAGCCATGTACTTTGTAGGTGCTTCATTGCAATAGTATAATGTAAAGCCAACTACATCTGGCGCAAACTCTACTATCTCGTCAATCTTTTCATCTAGTATAGGTTTTAAGTGTGGATGAATATCCTTAAAATAATGCTCCGGCAACCAATGCCAATCACGCAACGGATCCCAAGGATCAAAATCAATAGGCCATTTGTCATTTTTAAATCTGCTATATGCTTCTACATTAATGTCAAAACTTTTACAGGCGTATCCTGCACGTTTTACAGCACTAGCAAGTTTTGCAGTATTGTATGGAGGAAAACTAGGATCCCATTCTGGCAACAAACACATACACAATCTAGTCTTTCTGTTGACTTTGTATTCTATTTCAAGATTCTCTAAACCTTTTTGTACAGGTTTGCTGTACTTTGCAATAGCAGCAAGTGTAGCAGTGTGTTTGTCTTCAGCTAATGTACCTGTTGGCTTTACAGGTATTTCTCTGTTTCCATCTTTTTGTTCAAAAAAACCCATTACCAAATACCTTCTAGTTCTGGAAATACATCTAGCAAGTTTTCCTGTCTTAGAGTATCAATACGTTGTGTTTTAAACTTAAACATTTTTATTTCGTCTGTGCGGTCTTTTTCCATAAAGTTTAAAATACTTTCATAATCGTTTATAACACCTGCAATATTATCAAACTGCTTTAGGTATGCAATATGTTCTGCA
>Ga0209374_1003632_pt1 | contig 11927 bp, 9 predicted proteins | sample SaaInlLV_DNA_10m_FD_184683 | JGI IMG/M metagenome (GOLD analysis project Ga0209374, IMG submission 184683) | Marine microbial communities from expanding oxygen minimum zones in the Saanich Inlet - SI075_LV_DNA_10m (SPAdes) (version 2) | ecosystem: Environmental > Aquatic > Marine > Unclassified ...
CTGATCGTAAATCTCCCCACGGTCTGCGTCGTTAACCTCCGGAAGTGCTGGGTCCCAAAATATACGACCTTCTAAATACTCCATGACGTAAAACATCGACCCAATAATCGTTTCGTCCTCACACAGAGCCACGGGAACGGGTACCGGTACATTGGTCGATGATAAGGCCGAGAGGACCTTGAACTCGCGATCAACAGCGTGCGCGGATGCAAGGAGTGTGCCTTGGGGTTTCCTGCGTAAGACGTATTGTCGATCGCCCGCGGTAAGCTTGAAGGTGGGGTTTGATTGCCCTCCCGAGAACTTTTCGGCGGTTAATGGGCCTTGAAATTCTGGGACATGACGCCTAATCCAAGTGTCTAAGTGCGTTAAGTCGAGTCCCTGCGCCATTTTTTACTCCCCAATCTAGCTAACTGTTCGATGATTCAGTATTGTGCTCTAGCGCGTTATACACGCCGTCCCATCGGGCCGCAAACTGCTTGAGTGAAAACGCGCGACAAGCCAGATAGGCAAACAATAACGATAAACACACGCGGTAGGGAGATAAACAAAGAATGTCTGTTGTAACGCAGTTTAAAGAAGCGCTCGAGATGACAACTGCACCGGGCGGATTGTTGGAGTTGACGACCATTGAGCGCGACGGGGTGCCCGTAAAAGCGTTTGCTCAAGCCCCCGGCTCTATGAGGGACTTATGGGCGCTTTCTACAGCACATGGGGACTCAGAGTACCTTGTTTATCAGGATGAGCGATGGACGTACGCCCAGACGGCAAAAGTCGTGGCGGAATTTGCCGCATGGCTGACGGCGCAAGGCATCGAGTCCGGCGATCATGTGGCGATTGCGATGCGCAACTACCCAGAATGGATGATGGCGCACTGGGCTATAAACAGTATCGGTGCGGCAGTTGTGGGCATGAACGCCTGGTGGGTTGCTGACGAACTGGACTACGCCCTGAACGATTCAAAACCCAAGGTCCTGATCGCTGACGATCGACGTTTGGAGGCTTTTGCACAACTGCAAGAAAAGTACCCGGATATCACCGTGGTCTCGGTTCGTGAGACAAACTCGCCGGTGGACGCAATTGATTTTCATTCCGCTAAGATCGACGGCGCTCAATTACCAGAGCTGGAGATAGACCCCGATAGCGTCGCATGTATTTTCTACACCTCGGGGACGACGGGAAGACCTAAAGGCGCGCAACTGACGAATCGTGGATGCGTGACAAATGTCCTGAACGTCGTCGCGATGGGTCGGACTTACGCGACAGCCGCGGCACTTTCCAAGGCAGAGAGCGCCTCCGATGTGGACGTTCAGTCTCCGCCCGCGGCGACCTCGCTGATCGCAACGCCGCTGTTCCACGTGACTGCCAACAATTGTGCCGTACAAGCCGGTACGCTCGCGGGCAGTCGTTTTGTTCTGATGTACAAGTGGGACACACTAGACGCGTTAAAACTCATTGAGGCTGAGGGTGTTAATACCATCAGCGCAGTACCAATGATGACGCGCGAACTACTGAATCACCCTGAGTTTAGTGACTACGACACGTCAAGTCTCGCCAGCATGGGCGGCGGAGGCGCTGCGATGCAACCTGACTTGGCACGCAAGGTCGATGAGCAGACGAAAAAAGCCCGTCCTGCTCAAGGTTACGGTATGACAGAGGTGTGTGGAATCATCACCTATATTGCCGGCGACGTATTCCTCGATCGTCCTGAGAGCTGCGGTTATCTTGCGCCGACATTCGAGGGTCGCGTGATCGACGCAGATGGCGCAGTGCTTGCCTCAGGCGAGGTGGGCGAGGTGTGTGTCAAGGGTGCTGCGGTCATTAAAGGATATCTTAATCGCCCCGAAGCCACGGCAGAAACCATTGTCGACGGCTGGCTTCACACGGGTGATATTGGTTATTTTGATGAGGATGGATTTCTGTTTCTCGTCGATCGCGCCAAAGACATGATTCTGCGTGGTGGTGAGAACATCTACGGTGCTGAGGTTGAGTTTGCCGTATTTGATCATCCCGCGGTGCTCGAGTGCGTGGCCTTTGCTGTCCCCGACGAGCGCTTTGGGGAGGAGGTTGGTGCGGCCATTCACCTCAAGGACGGTGCAATGTTAGACGCTGCAGGACTTCGAGAGCACCTGTCGACGCGTCTCGCCGCGTTTAAAGTGCCGCGCTATATTTGGTTTTTGGCTGAGCCGTTGCCGCGCAATGCGAACGGGAAGTTCCTTAAACGCGAACTTCGCGATGTCCTTGATCCTGCATCCGCAGACTAAGCGTTCAGTGAATCAGACAAGACAACGACACTGTGCCTAGCCTTCGAAAATAAGAGGTAGAACTGATGAGTCAGTACGAAACGCTCGACGTCACTCAAGAGGGCGGCATCATGACGATCGCACTCAATCGACCCGAAAAAATGAATACGTTTAACACGACTTTGCGTCGAGAAATTGCGCAGGCAGCGATTGCCGCGAATCTAGAAGACTCGGTCCGTGTTGTCATTTTAACCGGTAACGGCCGGGCATTTAGTGCCGGCGCTGATCTCTCTGAGGACACTGGAATGGCTAACGGTCACTCGGTGGAGAGCGACCTGAACTTTGAGTACAAGCCAGGGGTGCTCGCAATACACAACAGTTCCAAGCCCTGGGTTGCGGTTATCAATGGACCCTGTGCCGGGATTGCCTACTCGTACGCAATGGCCTGTGACTTGGCGTGTATGGGTGAGAAGGCGTTTTTATATCAACCGTTCTCTGCGATCGGCTTGGTTCCTGATGGGGGTGCGACGTGGCTCATTCCGCGTTTGGTAGGGACAAAGCGCGCCTACGAGTTGATGGCTTTGGGGGAAAAGCTCACAGCCGAGAAGGCGTTAACGATGGGGATGGTCAATCGGGTGTTTCCGGATGACACCCTGCGTCAGGATGGGCTGGCTTTTGCGCAGGAGGTCGCAGAGCGGTCACCACTGGCATTGCGTTACACGAAAGCGGCGGTCAACTTTGGCCAGACTCATTCGCTCGATGAAACCATTTCCAGAGAAGCAACATTGCAGGCCATCTGTATCGACAGTGACGATGCCAAAAATGCGGTAATCTCTTTTTTCAACAAGCAAAAGCCGCAGTGGAAAGGTCAGTAAAACGCAAAGTAATTCTTCAACGACGACGCACGGTAGATACAACAATGGTTAAGAAAAAGGTTATTTCTGGACTGGTTGCGCTGTTGATCGCCTTGCCTGCACTCGCCACTGAAAAGCAGGTGTATTGGGGTGACACGCACCTGCATACCAATCGTTCCTTTGATGCGTTTACTAACCGAAACTTTTCCGTGGGCCCCGACGAAGCCTATCGCTTTGCACGAGGGATACCGGTTGAACACCCCGGTCATAAAGCGCGGGTACAACTGGAGACACCACTCGACTTTTTAGTGGTGTCAGATCACGCAGAATTCTTGGGCGCTATTCGCCATTTATACAATGTGGGTATCTCCACAGATGACATGGGTTTTGTTCAGAAGCTTCGTACGTGGTACGTCCAATATTTGATTCGCGATGCGATAAAGAAGGGAGAGGGGCGTCGTTTTTTTGTGCGTCAGTTGCCCGAGCCGTTCGATACTCCGCAGGAGGCTATTTCAGAGTGGGACCTTGCCGGCTCGGTTTTTCCGACAGTGCCTGTGATTGAGGATCAGGCGTGGCGCGATATTGCTGACGCCGCTGAGGCCAATAATGTGCCGGGTGAGTTTTCCGCCATTTTGGGTTGGGAATACAGTTTGATCCCTGGCGGCGCAAACCTGCATCGTGTCGTCATGACAGATTTGGACGGTGAGTCGGCGAAGGCTTTTCAGCCGTTTGGCTCTGATGACAGCTTGTATCCCGAAGATCTGTGGGCCTGGCTGGATAAGACCAGCCAGGACACGGGCGGGAACTTTATTGCTATTCCGCACAACTCAAACATTTCAAAGGGGGCTATGTTTGACACCATCACCATGCGCAATGAGCCTATCGGTCCCGAATACGCCAAGATTCGCCGGCGTTGGGAGCCTATTGTCGAGATAACTCAATACAAGGGCGACTCGGAGACACATCAAACGTTATCGCCTGATGACCCGTTTGCCGACTTTGAAAATTATCCCTATTACATTCAGCGAGACTGGACTGAATACAAACCTCAAGTGGGCGATTTCGTTCGTTCGGCATTGATCCGCGGTCTGCAGCTGGAGCAGGAAATAGGTGTTAACCCTTACCAGTTTGGCGTCATTGGCTCCACTGATGCCCACACAGGACTGGCGGCTGCCGAGGAAAGTAATTTCCATGGCAAGTTTGCAACCGACTCAATGCCTTCAGCAAAGCTTGAGAAATGGTCCGATAACGCGAACAGTTCGTTTGGCTGGGCCATGGGCGCGCAGGGCTTGGCTGCTGTGTGGGCCGAGGAAAATACACGCGAAGCGATTCTTGCGGCCATGAAACGCCGAGAAACGTACGCCACCACGGGGCCTCGAATCGGTCTCAGGTTCTACGCAGGTTATGATCTCGATGGTGCCTTGCTCGCGTCATCATCGTTCCCCACAGACCTCAGTGGCGCCGTTCCCATGGGCGGTGAAATCGCAGCCAAGGGTGCATCTGCCCCCACATTTCTAGTGCAGGCGATGGCCGATCCGAAGTCCGGCGCGCTCGACCGTATTCAGATCGTAAAAGGCTGGATCAGCGAAGAAGGCGATTCGCGCGAGCAGGTCTTTGATGTGGCTTGGTCGTCTGATGATCGCTTAGGGCCGGACGGATCACTGGCAGCCGTGACCAACACCGTAGACCTTGAGACCGGCAGCTGGAGTAACGCTCACGGTGCCGCAACGCTGATGGCGCATTGGCAAGACCCTCGTTTTGACCCAACAGAGTCAGCGTTTTATTACGTGCGCGTTCTGGAGGTGCCAACGCCTCGGCACTCGTTGCTTGATAAGATTGCGCTGAGTGACGATGTTGAGACGCGACGGCCCGACGTCATCCAAGAGCGCGCGTATTCGTCACCCATCTGGTATCGACCCGATTAGGCTCATCTCATGTGGCGACGATAAGGCGTATGCCTTGTAGGCGAGGTTCTGCTCGATTGAGCGCCTCTAGCGTGTCGTGTTCCAGTGATCGTACGGCAGCAATTTCGTCGCTTCTTACTGAGCCGTTTCGTTTTCCCAAGGCTTCGAGACGGTGTGCCTCGTGCGTCAGCTCTTGAGAGACTCGGGCGTGCGCATCGGCCTTGAGTGAGGTGACATGTTCCAAGGCCCTCACTTCTAAGTGTTTAAGGGCCGTTACGACTTTCGGTCGAAGTTCCCTAATCACCCCCGCGCTTTGCGTAATGCTGACGGGCTTGAGCAATCTCGTCAGGGTTTCGCAACTCACAGCCTCGCTGAGGTCACGTCCCTCCAAGGAGACAAGAAATCGGAGAGGAGATTGATCAAGGTAACGACCGATTTGTAAGCGTTTTGGTGCTTGGCAGTCTGCCGTGTGCAGCGTTTCAATCAGCACTGTGCCAGGTTTGATGCTCTTTTGTTTGATCAGTGCAACTGATGCATTTCCGAGCTCAGAGTGAAAAACAACATCTATCGTCTCTCTGACCAGCGGGTGCTCCCAAGTTAGAAAATGAAGGTCATCGCGCGCCAGAGCGAGCTCGCGTGTGAAGGTGCAGGTAATGCCGCCTTCATCAAGGAACGGTAATTCACCGGTGACGAGGTTTTCGGTGGGCTTTAAAATCAAGCAGCCCTCGGATCCCGCTTCTGTATGAATACCCAGTCGATCGAACAAATTGTCTGTGTAAGCAATCAACTCATCTGCGCGCTCATTGCTCTCGAGTTGCTCTATCAGAGCACTAGCTCTAGGTCGATCGTGCGACGTGATCTCAAGCAGTCTGTCGCGTCCTCGGTCCATCTGACTGATGAGCTGAACGCGAAGTTGCTGCGTGTCCTTGAGTAAAGCGTCGCTGAGCTCTCCTGAGGACTCGCAGACTCTGAGCGCGTCACCGAGCTCGCTGAAGACCAGATGACCGATCGAGCAGCTTGACTCAAAGGCATTAAGCCCTTCGTGAAGCCAGCGGAATCTGACGACCTCCGCTGATTGCTCAATGAGGGGGACGTGGACATTCACTGTGCCGGATTGCCCGATACGATCGAGCCGGCCAATGCGCTGTTCGAGTAAATCGGGATGCTCTGGCAAGTCGTAACACACTAAGTGCTGGGCAAACTGAAAGTTACGTCCTTCACTGCCAATCTCCGAGCAGATAAGGGCTCGTGCACCACCGTCTTCGTCTGCGAAATAAGCAGCGGCTCGGTCGCGCTCAAGCAAAGACAGATCCTCATGAAAAGAAGCGCACCGGATTCCTACTTGCAGGTGGAGGTAGTGCTCAAGTGCCATTGCGGTTTCTTTTTCCCGGCAGATCACCAATACCTTTTGCTGTTTGAGCGTCTTGAGCAAGGAGGCTAACCACAGAGCCCGCGCGGAGCTTGTAATATTGGCTGTCTCAGTCTCAGGGGGCAGCGGGTGTTGATGAAGGACCCGTTGGGGAAAACCTGAGACAGACTTTCTTGAGTTTCGAAACAGCACGCGACCTGTACCGTATTGGTCGACCAGTGCACGAATCATCTCGTCGGGCGATTGTGAGGCATCGATTCCGAGCGGTAGTGTTGCGACCTTCTCGCCCCGGCGCAGGGCCTCAATCAGTTCGTGGGTCTCTTCAAAGCTCCGCTGCTCACCGACGAATCGATCAAGATCGCTAAAACGATCGGGATCGAGCAGTTGAAGTCGCGCAAAGTGGCTGTCAATACCTGATTGCCCGGGAGTGGCTGTGAGCAGCAGAAGTCCGCGTGTCACGGTAGCTAAATGGGTGAGCGCCATGTCGGTCTGTGACCGCGCAGCCGCGCCAAGGTCGAGGTGATGGGCTTCATCGACGATCAAAAAGTCCCATTCGGACTCAAGAAGACGCTCGCGAGCCTCGGCGTTATGCTCAATAAATGACCAAGGCGTTAACACCAATTGATCATTTGCAAAGTCAAACGTCTCTTCCTCGGCGTCAAGACGAGCCTCATCGTATATAGAAAACTGAAAGTTGAAGCGCCTGAGCATTTCCACCAACCATTGATGGAGCAACGAGTCGGGCACTGCGATCAGCACTCGCCGAACACGTCCACGCAGTATCTGCTGAGATAAAATTAATCCCGCTTCAATTGTCTTCCCAAGACCCACTTCGTCAGCAAGGAGCACGCGAGGGGCGAAGCGCCGCCCAACCTCACTTGCGACATATAGTTGATGCGAAAGGAGGGAGGTTCTTGCACCGACCAGTCCACTGCTGTCACTGGATAACTGGCGTGCTCGTTCGGTCAGGGTCTGGTATCTCAAGTAGAAATCACCCACCTTATCGAGCTGGTTGTTGAGTAGACGATCCTGTGGCGTGTTGACCGAGACCTCGGGCGCGATAAATTGCTCGTGAACAGTAAAGGTTTCACCCGATAATGGCTCAACAGTCTCATAGCTCAACGTGCCGGCAATGTGGTCAACGGCCGTAACCTCTAAAAGTCGCCCATTGATATGTGTCAGCGGGTCGCCAATTTTGAGTTCGTAGCGTGTGAGCGGCGCGCGATCGATGGCGTAGGTGCGCTCTTCCTCAGCCGACGGGTACAACAAGGTGATTCGCCGTGGATCGACCTCGACGCAAATGCCCAAACCCAGTTCGAGATCAGCGTGACTGATCCAGCGTTGCCCAATTGAAAAGCTCATACTGACTCGCTAAAGAAGCAATCGATACTGTTCTGGTGTGCTGTCTTAAGAAGCATTTGGATGCTCACGCCCTTTAACTCAGCAATTGTTTGCGCGATGAACGGTAAATAATAGGGCGCATTAGGTACGCCACGATAAGGCACCGGTGTCAGGTACGGCGCGTCGGTTTCAAGGAGTATTTTCTCGATTGGCGTTTGCCGAATCACATCGCGAACATTCTCCGCGTTTTTAAACGTGGCGATGCCGTTAAACCCTAAATAAAACCCCTCAGCCAAGCAAAACTCCGCCAAATCGGGGCTGCTTGTGAAGCTGTGAATGACACCTTTGCAGGTGAGTTGCTGTGCCGCATTGGTCAACACGGCCTTTGTGTCAGCTTCCGCTTCCCGGGTGTGAATGACCACCGGCTTTTTGTGATTGGTGGCAATCTCAAGCTGTCCTTCAAACGCCTGAATCTGTGTTATTGGGTCCGAATGTTCGTAATAGTAATCGAGACCACATTCACCAATGGCAACGACTTTGTCGTGATCCGCGTTTCGGTCAAGTTCGTCACGAAAGGACGCATCCCAAGTCGATGCTTCATGCGGATGAAGCCCCTGGGTACACCAGACATCGTCAGATGATTCAGCGATTTCCCTTACCACACGCTGATTCGTGCGCGATACCGCAATGGTGATAATGCGCTCAACACCCACGGCGCGCGCTTTGGCGAGGGTGTCTTTAAGCTGCTCGTCATTTAGATAGTCGAGGTGGCAGTGCGTCTCAATAATTTTCCCATCCAGTAAAGGAATGGGCGGACGAGCTTTCTTGCTCATAAGTGACTCCACTGAAATCGGCGCGGATTATGGCACAGCTAGCGTGGAAATGGGGTGGTTTTATCCGCGATGTACCGTTCGTACCCGAAGTGCACGGACCGCATCGATGACCTCATTCCAAAACCACTGGTGCATCGGAGATCGAGACGTCCTGTCATGTGCGACCAGCGAATAGTCGATCGTTCGCCCGTACTGCTTGGGCAGTGGAAGTGACACTAAGTCTCTTGTTGCACCGTCGTTTCGCGACATATACGCGGGGCAGACTAGGGTGTAATTAGTGCTCCTTAATATTTCAAACGCTGTGAGTAAGTGAGACGTTTCAACACTGCCTTTTTTGCTTCCGAGCATCTCCGATAGGGATTGGTCAAGATCAGAAACCTCGATCCTATCGGCAACGTACAGATTAATTTGAGGAAATAGCCTTAAGCTTTCCTCAGTGACCACTGATGCGGTCAGGGGATGGTCACGACGAACGAATACGGCCAGTGGTGAGCTGGCCAGCTCATGATGCCGAAATTCGCTGGGATACGCGCCACGGCTAGGTTGTACTGCAAAATCGAGCGTGCCGTCAGCGAGTAAGTCCAACTGGTGCTCCGCGCGCGTGATCGTTCGCAGCTTGACCTTCGGCGCTCGTGTTTCTAAGCGAGATGTAAGGGTCGGTAGCAACGTAAAGCCCACGTACTCAGATATAGCAATGACAATTTCACCCTGGAAGGCGTGTGGGCTGAACTCGCCGGCATTGAGCAGGCCCTCAACATCGGACAGCACGTGAATCAGGTCGTTGGCCAAACTCTCCGCACGGGGTGTGGGCTGGATACCTCGTTTGCTTCGGGCAAATAATGGATCGTCAAACGTATCCCGTAAGCGATTGAGAGTCTTAGACATGGCCGGTTGCGTGACATGTAGACGCTGCGCTGCTCGCGAGACGCTCTTTTCCTCGATAAGCACGTGCAGTGCTACCAGGAGGTTAAGGTCAATTCGGGAAAGTTTGCTGACATCCATAATACATAACTCAGAGTAATGGGTTTTATGATAATAATGAATTTGAATTAATTTTCACCATATTTATAGTGTTCTCACTAGCACCGATGGGTGCGTCCGTCCAAGTTTTGCTTTGCCCGCTCTCATGCGGGCTTTTTTTTGCGCTATATTGACGCAATGCATAAAACATTGAGTAACGCGCTGCTTCTCTGCCTCCTCGCTGCATTGCCCCAGGTTTCGAAGGCTGTTTTGGTGCCTCAGCCGATCGGGGTACGAATAGCGCCTGTGACGCAAGGGGTTATCGTTGACGACGCTGTGATTGATTCGTCGGCATTGCTCGCTCACGAGCAGACGCTAAAGCGGGTGGTTGAGCGTCAACGTACTTTGGGTGCGTATCATCCAGAGCTAGCTAAAAGCTGGCTTGACCTCGCTCACGAGGCCGTCCGCTTGGGTCAGTCAGAATCGGCCGCAAACCTTTTTACTCAGGGCCTGCACAATCTCCGACTGAATGAGGGACTGACGACAGACAGTCAGATCTCCGCACTGACCGATTGGATAGCGGTGCTCCGGCGTCTGGGCGATACCGACAGGCTGAGTCGTCAGTTGGAGTATCGGTATCGAATTACCGGTTTTGGTAGTTCCTTTGCGACGGATCAAAGCGTCGAATATGCGCTTGAATATTTTGATCATGAGCTGTCGCTCTGGGCGGTGAAACCGTGGGATTCTGTCCAGCGCGATGTTCTAAAGTTTGCGGAGCACCTAGAGGACGTTGTGGATAGAGCCTGCGAGGCTGGCTCGGTCGATTTAGATGTTTGTGGCGCGCTTGTTAAACGACGGCTGCAGATGCTTTATCTCATTGTGTATGCGGTAGAGCCCTACATCGAGGAACGTCAAAGTCTGTCGATTGAAAATCGGCGGCGAATGAGCCAACCATCGATCACTGATGACCGGCTGGAGATGATTGAGCGCGGGGCATTTCTTGCGGGCGTTCGAATGTTGGATCGGGCGATTAAACGGGTCGAAGATCCGGATGAGCTAGAGTTGGTCTTGACCGATTGGCGTTGGTTTTTCGGGCGAACAAGCGGCGCAGCTGAGGTTTATGCGCGACTCTCTGTGCGGGGAGATGATGGGTTTGCGAAACCTGTCGAACTGCCTCATGGACTCATAAATACCAGTACGGTCGGTTATACGAGTGAGTCCGATGAGCGTGCGGCAGTTACGTTTAGGGTGACAAAACGAGGCAGAGTCAGAGACATCAAAGAGACCTCGACATCACAAAACTCGCGAGCTAAGCGCTTAGTGAGAGCGGCCTTGAGAGAGGTGCGATTTCGGCCTGCCATTGGGCCGGACGGCCTGGCAGTGGGCTTTGACGTCGATAAGACTTACCAGCTAACACGTTAGCATTAATTGTTTTCAACGATCAGTAGCGCGCCTGCGGTGCGAGTGTTATCCGTCCGCCATTCAATGAGCTCTCCGCCATACTCTTGCAGAATTGTTTCAGCGACGCAGAGAAAAGGAGCGCGTTGAGGATCGGCAATAATGATACGTCTTGTGCCGCTCTCGATCGCCCGCGCGATCATATTCGTAACCGGCTCAATCAGCTCATCCCAAAAACAAATATCGGCGGCGATTAGCCAGTCGGTGGACGCAAGAAGGTCCGCTTGTAAATCCTCGAAACGCGCAACGACGGACGTGACGGTTATGTCATTTAAATCTGCCACCAACTGCAGAAATGGCATCACGTTCGGGTCTGCGTCGACAGCCGCGACTTCTGCGCCGTACGCTTTTGCGCACCAGATACCGGCCAGACCCCAGCCACACCCCACGTCAATGATCGAACGGGGAGGATCAGCGAGATCCTTGGATAGAAAATCAATGAGTATGTGACTGGCACCCCACAACTTTGTGCCGTGAATGCTGGGTAAATGCCCTTGGCGCTTAAGCTGGCGAACGGCAGGGTGTCTTGCATATGGCACATGCAAGCCAGCAAGCGTTCTCAAGGTCGAATTTTGGGCCACACGTTACTCCTAAATACTGTGGGGCACATTAAGCGGAGCGCGAGGCGTTTAACTGTGTTTCTTAACTGCCTCTGCCTGAAGACCCTTCGGTCCTTCAACCAGCTCAAACTCGACTTCTTCGCCCTCGGCTAGGCTTTTAAAGCCCTCTCCCTCTATGGCACGAAAGTGAACAAACACGTCTTCAGAACGATCGGGCATCGTAATAAACCCGAACCCCTTAGCATTGTTGAACCACTTTACGGTGCCGATGCAACGTTCCGACATCTTTTGCTCCGCTTATCATTATTATCGTTTGCGTAGCTATAACAGTGCTCAGTCGCTAACGCAACTCCTGGATCTTTGTTTTTTGCGCTTCAACAGACGAGGCTGCGGTCTCCAGATCAGCAA
>Ga0209374_1003634_pt1 | contig 11923 bp, 11 predicted proteins | sample SaaInlLV_DNA_10m_FD_184683 | JGI IMG/M metagenome (GOLD analysis project Ga0209374, IMG submission 184683) | Marine microbial communities from expanding oxygen minimum zones in the Saanich Inlet - SI075_LV_DNA_10m (SPAdes) (version 2) | ecosystem: Environmental > Aquatic > Marine > Unclassified ...
TTGTCAGAAGCAACTATTATCATAGTTGCGGTTCCATCATCATTTGTGAAAACAGTTTTTAATGATCACGCAGATCTTTTAGACAATAAGATTTTACTTTCAGCAATTAAAGGTGTCTTACCCGACCTTCTAATTACACCGAAACAATATTTTTCCAACCTTTCTAACAAAATAGAATATGGTGTAATTTCAGGTCCTTGCCATGCAGAAGAAGTAGCTCAAGAAAAAACAAGTTTTCTTACCATATCATCTAATACTTCTCTTAGAAATAACGATTTTATGAAAGTCTTTAAAACACCGTTTATTAACGTTAAGATGTCCACTGACATTATAGGTTGTGAATATGCGTCTATTTTAAAAAATATTTACGCAATAATGGTTGGTATTGCTTCTGGGCTAGGATACGGAGACAACTTCTTAGCGGTTTTAATAACAGCTTCAACAAATGAACTAAAGCGCCTCCTTAATCATTTAGACCCGAAAGAAAGGTCTGTTTCTCAACCTGCTTATTTAGGAGACCTTTTGGTTACTTGTTATTCAACATATAGTAGAAACCGAAGTTTGGGCACAGCTATTGGCAAGGGGCTTTCTGTTGAAAATGCTATTGAAGACATGACTATGGTTGCAGAGGGTTATAGCGCAACAGCGTCATTAAAGAAAATCATAACACAAATGAAAATTAAAAAAGAAGCGCCTATAGTCATGCGAACTTACAATATATTATATCTTGAAAAAGAGCCCAAAAAGGAAATAAAACAACTTTTTAGCGTAATGTCTTGAAAATGAGCCCGTTAAACAAGGGTGGTTTTCGCTACGTTTAAAAGACCAACCGCTTGCGTCTATGCCTTTGCGCCGTTTAAGCCAAGAAAACGCTTTAAAAGCTATTTAAATAAATAATATATCAAACTTGAGTATTCTCCGTCTTTTTTTGCTTTAGTATTTGATATTAAACCAACTAAAAACCCTAACCATATTGGTTTAGATGATTTTTTAGAACTTAACATGCTTATGTAGAAAGCGTCAAAAAACAACCTTTGTGTTTTAGTGAGTTTAAAGTTATTTTTTTCTGCAAGAATTTTCATGTTGCTCTTTCTAAAGTGAGAAACATGTATAGGCGCATCATAAGCATACCAATTTTCTTTATATATGTTAGCGTCGTACGAATTGCTATTTGGAACAGCAATTACTAATAAGCCATCTTTTTTTAAAAGACCCCGAAGTTTTTGCATATAATCATTTAAGTTGTAGATATGTTCTAGTACGTGCCACATTGTTATTACATCATATTTATTAGAACCAACAACGTTTAGGTTTTTATGTACTTTAATATTAGAAAGTTTTGCTATCTCTCTTGCTTTTTCGTCCGTCTCTACACCTTCACCATCCCATCCATGAAGTTTTAAGTAGCTAACAAAATTACCAGTTCCGCAACCAACGTCCAACACCTTTTTCCCTGTTGATATTTTTGTTTTTTCTATAGAACTTTCCTTTATTTTAAATTGATAATTTCTCACCAGATGGTAAACCTTATTGATCAACCCTTTTTTTGTAGAGTTGTGAGAGATATAGTTTTCGCTTTTATAATAATTACCTATAGTACTTTTAATAGGACGTGGGTTTGTAAATCGGTATCCACAATTTACACATTCGCTAAGGTTAAATTCATCACCACTGTAATTATGATCTATAACGCGAATAAAATCTTTTATATCAGCGCCTTGACAAATTTGACAACAGTCTATTTTTTCTAATCTATGTTCCACGTGAAACTACCTTCCTAAATATATTAATAATATCGAAATATCAGATGGTTTTATACCGCTTATTCGTGCTGCCTGACCTATATCTACTGGCCTTACGAAGTTTAGCTTTTCCTTTGATTCGTTCGATAGCGATGAGAACTTATGATAGTCAATATCTTCTGGAATTTTTACATATTCTAACCTTTTTAACTTATTAGCATTTTCTTTTTCCCTTTCAATATATCCGCTGTATTTTATATCTATTTCTACCTGCTCTATGTTGCTGTTTTCGTATAGGTTTTCTGTAATATGACTTTTTAAATCTCCACAATTTTCTATCAACTCATTTAAAGTTATGCCCGGTCTAGAAACCACACTTGGTAGTTTAACTTTCTGTTTTATAATGCTTTGTTTTTTCTTTTTTAGCAGAATGTTTACCTCGTCAGGTTTAACAGAGTATTTTTTTACAAATCCGTTTAATTTTTTTGTTTTCAGCTGTTTTCTCAAAAACTCGTTATGTTTTTCACTAGACAACAATCCTAGTTTGAACCCCTTTTCTGTTAAGCGTGCATCAGCATTATCTTGTCTAAGTAGTATCCTATATTCAGCCCTAGAGGTAAACATTCTATAAGGTTCTTCAGTTCCCTTAGTTATTAAGTCGTCTATTAACACCCCTATATACGCCTCGTCCCTTGTAAGATAGAAAGGCTCCTTTCCCACGCATTTTAAATGTGCATTAATTCCAGCCATCATCCCCTGACATGCAGCCTCTTCGTAACCAGTAGTGCCGTTTATTTGACCACTAAAATATAAGTTTTCTACAATTTTTGTTTCTAGACTATGCTTTAGTTGTGTGGGTTGAAAATAATCATACTCAACAGCATAACCAGGCCTAAACATTTTTGCATTTTCAAACCCTTTGATGGATCTCAAACCTTGTAATTGTACTTCTTCAGGTAAACTACTGGAAAAACCATTGATATAGTATTCTATGGTGTTCCATCCTTCAGGCTCTGCAAAAATTTGGTGTCTTGGCCGGTGGCTAAACCTGTTTATCTTATCCTCAATTGAAGGGCAATACCTAGGCCCGATAGAATTGATAGCACCATTAAATAATGGGCTTCTGTCAAAACCGCTTTTTAGGATCTCGTGTGTTTGTGAATTTGTATATGTAATGAAACAACTTTTTTGTTTTATTAGAGGTTTAGTTCCGTTAAAAAAAGAAAACTTTCCAGGATTTTTATCTCCCGGCTGTTCTTCCATTAATTTAAAATTGATTGATCTGCCGTCTACTCTTGCAGGTGTTCCAGTTTTCATTCTTCCAGATGTGAATCCCAAGCCTTCTAGTTGAGCCGTTATTCCCTTTACCGCCTTCTCACCCATTCTACCTCCACCAAACTCCTTTTCACCTAAGTGAATGGAGCCGTTTAAAAATGTACCACTATTTAGGACAACAGCCTTGGACTGTATAATTACTCCCATAGCTGTCTTTACACCTACAACCTTTCCCTTTTCAACAATAACTTCATTTACAACATCTTGCCAGAAATCTAAATTTTCAAGTTTTTCAAGTTTTTTTCTCCAAGTTGAACTAAATAATGCTCTGTCGCATTGCGCTCGAGGACTCCACATTGCGGGTCCTTTAGATCTGTTCAGAAGCTTGTATTGAATGGCGCTAATATCCGTTACTTCACCCGTTAATCCACCGAGAGCATCAATTTCTCTAACTATTTGACCTTTGGCAATTCCCCCTATAGCTGGATTACAACTCATTTGACCAATGGTTTCCATATTCATGGTAATTAGCAGCACTGACGACCCCAAACGAGCAGCGCTTGCAGCTGCCTCATTACCAGCATGTCCCGCTCCAACAACAATTATATCGTATTTTTTAAGCATAACGTTCCACGTGAAACAAGTTTTAAGAGTCTGATTCCCAGTCTATTAGGCTGATAAAAAAATCTTCTTTATTCCTCATTTTAATTTGATCATCTTTAGATTTATCATTAAATCCGCACAAATGTAAAACACCATGAATGATAACCCTAAAAATTTCCTCATTAAATGTTACATCATAAGTAGTGGCGTTATCTTCAACTCTTTCAACAGAAATGTAAATATCTCCCTTGATTACCTCTTTGTTAGAATAGTCAAAAGTTATTACATCCGTAAAATAGTCGTGATTCAAATAATCGTTATTGATTTTTTTTAGATAACTATCGGAGCAAAAAATAAAGGTAAGATCCGATTGTTTGTGTCCTAAAGAAAAAAGAGAGCTTTTAATCCAATGTTCAACATATGTTAGGTTTAAATCAAGACTAACATTTTCTTTATGAAAATAAATATCCAATAAAAATTATAAATCAAAAGTCATTTCGACTCGGTTTCCAGGCTCTTCAAAAGCAACATGGTCAGATAAGTGGTTCATTAAAAATATACCCCTACCTTGAGGTTCTTCTATGTTTTCAGGAAGCGTCGGGTCGGGAAGCGTAGAAAAGTCGAAACCCTCTCCTTCGTCAGAGACGGTAAATATTATTTTTTCATTTTCTATTTTTGAAACGACCAAAGTGTTTTTAGAAACATCGTTTTGGTTTCCATGAGTAATAGCATTATTAACCGCCTCTGATAAAGCAATTAATATATTTCCATAAAGCTCTACACTTATCTTATAAGACTCGCAAATGGAGTTCACCCAGCTTTCTAAAGAAAGAAGACTTTTTGGTTCTGAAGCTAAGGAAAGCTGCTTTTTTTCTGTATGGGCAGTATTAATCATAATTCTTTTCAATAGATTTTATGTACTCATTTACTTTATTTTTATAATAAGGTTTCAAATTTGTAGGAATAGTTTTTAACATTTCGGTCTCGCTTTGTTTTAACTTGAGATATTCTTCAAAAAGTAAAGAATTATTTTGTTTGTAAACAGCATCTGACTCTTTCGATTCTCTTTCTTCTTTTTCTTCTTGATTTTTAGATGCTTTATCCAGTTCTAAAAGTTTTATTTTAATTTCTTCTTGTCTTTTTATAGAAGAAAGAGAAATGTCATTATTTATTATTTCGTTCTCTACCTCTTCTATCTTTTTTATTAAGTCCTTAAGGCCATTTCCTTTTCCGGAACCATCTTTATTAAGATCTTGGCTCAACTCTTTCAATTGCTTTTTAAGGGCCGCTTGCTGTGCAGCCATCCTTCCCAATTGTTCAAAAGAGGATTTATTTTTACCTGGGGTTTTGCCGCTTTTTTTACCTTCAAGAAACTTTTTCATAGCTTCTATTTGTTTTTTCATTTGTTCAGCGCTGTTTGGCATTCCCTTCCCCGGCTTCTTGTTTTTACCCCCTGGCTTATTACATTGACCAGAACCAGGCATCTGGTTTTGCATTTGATTCATTACTTCACTAAGCAACAACCCAAGCTCATTAGTGTGCATCATTACCGTTTGCTGTTCAATTTGCGCATTTTTCGTTTGACGCTCTGTTAAGTTTTTTATACTTGAAGTTAAAGACCGTCTAATGGACTGCACTTCTTTATTGATCTTACTACTTAACATTATTTGTCGAAGACCTAAAGCAGTAAGGGAATCGTCAATTATTTGGATTTCGTCATTTAACCTTCTTTGACTCTGTCCAATTTTTATATAATTAGGATCCTGAACCTTTGTGGATTTCAAATCTTTAAGAACAGACTCTTGGTCAATTGAAAAACTAATCAGCTGTTCTAAAAGAACTCTTAAGGATTCAAGGTCTTCTTCAGCTTGTTGAGATCCTCCACTAGATAATTTAGACATTGCCTCTGACAGCTCTTTCATATTTTCAGCACTTTTATCTTGTTGATCCTTAGCTTTTTTCATTTTATTCTCCGATAAGTTTTCTAAACTTTCCTCCATAGATTCGTTAATGTTTTTTTCCGATTCCTCAGTATCTATTTTTTTAGGCTTAACAAGCTCATTATTTTTATTTTTTAAATTGAAAAGATCATTTTGAATCTTATTAAATTCATCTTTTATTTCCTCTTGTTTTTTGTTTTTAGTAAAGTCAGAAGTTTTCTTATCAAGAGTCTTCTTCGCTAAATTTTCTTGTTTTTTTGCCAAATCCATTAGGTCCTCAGAAATGTCCTTCGCTAACTTTTCCATTTCTAATTTTTTAAAGTGCTCTATGGTTCTGTCCAGTTCTTTAAGCATGTTTTCTTGATTAAAATCAACATCTTCCAGTTTTTCTAAAACTTTTTCCTTGTTCATTTCTTTTGCAAGTTGACTCAGTTCATCTAAAAGCTTTTTCATTTCATCTGAAAACAGATCTTCCATCATTTCGTTAATTTTTTCTTGCTTTTTTAGAATTTCATCTGATTTGTTTTTTTCTTTTTCACTCAAATCATGGGTTAACTGCTTCTTAAGTTGCTCTAATTCTTTCTGTAGTTTTTCATGGTTTTTAATAAAGTTGTTGAGATTGGCCTTGTCTTCCCAGTCTAGAGATTTTTTGTTCAACATAGAGTTTTTTATTTCGTCGAGTTCGGAGTTAAGATTATAAAGCTTTTTTTCTAAGGAGCTAAAGGATTTTTTTTGTGAGTTGCTTTTGGTTTTTAGTAAGGCTCTTTTTTCCTCTTTATTGAGTTCTCGATAAAACTGTTTTTTAGATAAGGTTTCTTTAGGTCCATTCACTCCATCATTATCTTTTACTTTAAAATAATACTCTACTAAAGATCCAACTTTAAATTGGTCATCACCAAAGTCAAAGTTAAAACTGAAGACAGACCTTGAGCCTTTTCCAAAAGGTATATCTACTTCTTTTAATAAGGAGTCATTCGCAGCACAACAGAAAGTAAGTTCTGAAAAACCATAATCATCAGAAATTTCACCCAAAAAAAGGTGTTTTGTAGAGCGGTTACTATCAGCCACATCTTTAAATGAAATACCAGGATATTGGTCTTTAACAATGTCAATGTTATAGATAGAGGAATCTCTATATTCAGAAAAAATGTTTTGGACATAAACGGAATAACTTTGAGGAACAGAAGGGGTGTAAGTAAAACTAAAAACTTCCTCCCCAAAGAAAGTTGTGTCGATAAATCTCACCTCACTCATAGAACTATTAAAGGAGCTAACCACCCAATTAACAACAGAGCCCTCAGGAACAACCAACCTGTTTAGGTCGTAAAAAGTGTCCGTCTCTAATTGTGTATATTTAGGGTACTCCACCACTTTTTTTTCTGAAAGAATTCTAGCTTTTGGCAGTGTACGAACACTAAATATAACGGTGTCTAAATTTCCATCTAAGATTTTAAAAGTAAACGATTCCTTAACAGATCTAAACACATGAGAAAAGGTGTTTTTTTTAATTTTAATTGGAAAAAACTTTTGATTTTCAACAAACAAGTTAAGCCGCTCTGGGTCTGTTAACCCTACCGTTTTAATATCTATTCTTAAGCTTTCTCCTTCCAAAACAACTAAATCAGAAGCGCTATTTATAAGTAAGGAAAAAGGGTTGGGTTTGCTAAACTCATTTTGAAAAAGAACCACTCGCTTTAATGGTGGAAGAATTTTTTCTGAAAAAACAATGGAGCAAAAAGTAAATACAGCAAACAGTAAGATAACATAAGACAGAAATTTTTTGTGTTCACGAAAGGAGATAGCGCCTAAAAGATCATACTTTAGAGAAGTAAAAGATTTTTTCTCAATAGCAGCAGCTAATAAATCGGATTGGTTCATTTTAAATTGTTTTTGAAGCCCTAAAACATTTATCAGTTGATCGTTTAAAGTAGGAATTTTTTGAGCCAACAAAAAGGCTGCGTTTTCGTTAGAGATACGACTTAAAACACCGTGCCTTTTTAAAAAAGGAACAACACTGGATTTAACAAAAAAAAGAACCACTAATGAAGAGGCTCCAAAGAAAAGAGACGCACGAACTCCGGAGGAAAACCTAAAAAAACTTTCAAGCCCCCAAACCCCAATAACGACTGCTAAACCAAAAACAGCAGTCATAATCAACCCCCTTAAAGAAGTTATGTTATAATATTTATTTATGAATAGTTCCAACTCATTAGAAAGGGAAGAAAAACTATTTTTTTTGGAATACATTTTTCTAATGTAATTTAAAAATATCCAACCCAAAAATTAACCTAATGAATTATTTCAACCGTTGAATTAAAAAAGTTATGTTTTAGTTGTAATTTTACTCCCATAATTAACATTGTGAATATAAGAATTACCAAAGCATTTGATTTCGAAGCCGCACATGCTCTTGATGGATATGATGGAAAGTGTCAAGACATACACGGTCACAGTTACCACTTAGAGGCGACTTATTTAGGATCCCCTAAAACAGATAAAACCATATCAGATTGTGGGATGGTGGTTGACTTCGGAGATATAAAGAGAATTATTAAAACAGAAATTTTAACACTTTTTGATCACCGTTTAATACTCAGAAGAGACACCAGGTTTAAAGATCTGAAAGCTATAAATGAAAGAATAAGATTTGTTGACTATCAGCCAACATGTGAAAATATGCTTATAGAAATAGTAGAAATACTCAAGCAACAAGAACCAAAAGGTACAAAACTTATAAAAGGTTTTTTAAGAGAAACAGCTAATAGTTATGCTGAATGGCACGCTGAAGACAATAAAATATGAGAAAGGAATGAATAACATAGAAGAAAAGAAAACAGCAGCTGCAGACTGGTTTAGATCTTTGAGAGACCAGTTTTGTACTTCCTTTATGGAAATTGACGGGGGAGGGTTTGATAAAAAGAAATGGAAACATAAAGGAACAGGAGGAGGAGAAATGAGCGTGATGAAAGGAAAAGTGTTCGAAAAAGTAGGGGTTAATATTTCTACTGTTTCAGGAGCTTTTAGCGAAGAATATAGAAGTAAAATAAAAGGCACTGAAAACTCTCCAAATTATTGGGCTTCTGGAATTAGTTTAGTAGCACATATGCAATCTCCAAAAGTGCCGGCATTTCATTTTAATACAAGATTTTTAGTAACAGGTCAGGATTGGTTTGGGGGTGGAGCAGACATGACACCAACATTTGTTAATAAAAAAGATACAGCGCACTTCCACTCTAAAATGAAACAGGCATGCGACCCTCACAACAAAGGTTATTACCCTGAATTTAAAAAAAAATGTGACGAGTACTTTTATCTCCCCCACCGAAAAGAATCAAGAGGTGAAGGAGGAATTTTTTTTGATTATATGAATTCAGGAAACTGGTCCAAAGATTTTGAATTTGTAAAAAATGTTGGTTTAAAAACAGTTGAAGCCATCACAGAGATAGTAAAAACACACAAAGATCAAAGCTGGAATGAAGCAGAAAAAGAAGAACAACTGCTTAAACGGGGCCGATACGTAGAGTTTAATTTGATTTGGGATAGAGGAACACTATTCGGATTAAAAACAGGGGGATCAACAGAGGCGATAATGATGTCCATGCCTCCTACAGCTAAGTGGAAGTAAATGGGGGTTAGTTTACAAGAAATAGAACAAACAATCTCCAAGATACCAGATCCAGAAATTCCGGTTATTACCATCAAAGAACTTGGCGTGCTTAGAGAAGTAAAAAAAATTAAAGACAAAATAGTTGTCACGATAACCCCTACCTATTCAGGATGCCCAGCAATGGACAGGTTTCAAACAGACATTCAAGAGCAATTAGCAATTTTAAATGTAAAAAAATATGAAATAAAAATGCAATACGACCCTCCTTGGACAACGGATTGGATTACTGAAAACGCAAAAGAAAAATTAAAAAAATTTGGTATAGCCCCACCTGCTCACAAAACCTATGATAAGAATATTCTTTTAGGTGAAAAGAGACTAATAGGTTGCCCAATATGTAACAGTAATGAAACAGAATTAGTAAGCCAGTTTAGCTCCACCGCGTGTAAGGCAATGTATAAATGTCTTTCTTGTTTAGAGCCATTTGAATATTTCAAGTGTCTATAGAAATCAACACAGGACATTAAATTACATGCTCTTTAAAAAAAGCAAAATACTATTAAAAGGCTATAAAAAGAACCCTAGAAGTATTATATTTTTGTAAAAATGAGAGTATTTACTTTGCAAAACAGTTTATTTTTTCTGACTATAATATTAGTTTCTATTCAATTTCTTCCTTTGCAAGAAACGAATGTTATTTCGAGTCCGGCTGAAGAAATATTTATTAAAAACAGCGCTTCTACTGAGGCAAAAAAAATATTAAAAAGCGCTTGTTACGATTGTCATTCTAACCAAACTAAGCGACCTTGGTTTTCTAAAATAGCACCATTTTCTTTTTGGATTAACCACCATATTAAAGAAGGTAAAGAGCGCTTAAATTTTTCTATTTGGAACACGTACAGCAATAAAAAGGCAAACCACAAAATAGAAGAATGTATCGAAGAAGTGGAGAAGAATAAAATGCCGCTGAGTTCGTATGCTTTATTCCATCCAAAAGCAAAGTTGACCATAGAAGAAAAAGAAGAACTAATTAATTATTTTAAAAAAATGATTAAATCTGGTGAAAATGATCGGAAACAAACTTTAGAACACTAGGAAGAGCAGACCTCCAGTAAGTCCAGTTGTGCTCGCCGTCTCTAACGCGGTATTCATGAGGGATATTTTTCTTTTTAAGAGCAATATGAACTAAAGAATTTCCTTCAAATAAAAAATCATCATCACCACAATCTATATACCATCGTACACTTTTTAAGTTTTCATCAGTTTGATTTTTTATTACAGACAGCGCATTGTGGTTTGAAAAGTAGTTGTAAAGATCTTCTCTTTTGCGACCCTGAAAGGAGTTTTTGTTTTTGTTGTAAAAAACATCAAAAGAGCTATCTCCCATTGCAGCGCTGAGCGCGCAAGACGAGGAAAAAAATTGAGGATGCCTTAGAGCATATATAAAAGAACCGCCACCGCCCATGGACAGTCCGGCGATTGCGCGAAATCTTTTTTCTGTTTTAATACGATATTTTTTTTCAATATAAGGGATCAAATCTTGAAAGAAAAAATCTTCGTAATTCCATTTTTCACTAATAGTATTAAAATACCCTTTTTGACCTGTCTGGGCATCAGGCATGACAATAATCATACTCGTGGAATTGCCATTTTCAATCGCTTGGTCAGCGATTTTAAGAACCTCACCAAATTGAATCCAACCTGACTGGTCGTCTCCGGATCCGTGAAGAAGGTATAACACCGGATAAGACCTTTCGCTAGACTCGTAATCTGCAGGCAAGTAAATGGCATATTTTCTATCGCTTTTTAAAATGTCACTTCGAAAAGAAAGGCTTTCCATTACTCTACCCGACTGACTTACAAAAGAAAGACAATTAATAATGCTCAAAAAAACAAATATACCTTTCATTAGAACTAAATTTCTAGTGTTTTTGCCCACATAAAAATACAAATTATATTGTATTTACCTAAACGCCTGATTAGCGCCTTTAAAGAAAAAGAATAGAACTCAAACTATTTTAAACTCTTTTTAATTAATTTATTTATGGTTTTTGTAAACTCCAGCTGAGAGTTGTACCAATCCCTATTTATTTTACTGTATTTAATATATCCAATAGGAAAATCCATTAAAGTTTGTAATTCTTCTTTGTTTTCTAAAGAGGTTAATAAGTCCTCTTCGATTAATTCCACTACTAAGTCAAAAAAGGGCAATACCAACAAGTCATCCGGCACATCAGTATTAAAAGCTACTCTTTTTGTAACGTGACCAGGGCAAACAAACTCCAAAAGAACATGTTTATTTACATCTATATCGATAGAGTGATTGGCTTTTTCAGCGTAAATAGTATCGCTAAAACCATCTTCATAAACTTCACGAACAATTAAATTGGTAAGTTCTCCAAAAGCATTGTTAACCTTAAAATGAATATGCAAGTGTCTATCAGTTTTATTTTGAGAAAAAACTGTAGAATGAATTATAAAAAGAAGAAAAAAAAGTAAATTTTTCATATTTTAAAACACAAAACTAGCCTTTAAAAAATAAAATCAAAACACTTTTCAGTTTTAATTTCAGTGGGTTTAACAGAAGGTTTTTTTTAATGCGCTAGAAAAAACGATTTAACATTTAAATGGAGTGCTAATTTTTTATGATTTTAAATTGCTTGAATTGATCACCACAGAAAACATTTAACAAATAAACTCCCTTAGGATAATAAAATAAGCTTATGCTTTCCTTTTTAAAAACAGCTAATTTAGCC
>Ga0209374_1003646_pt1 | contig 11891 bp, 15 predicted proteins | sample SaaInlLV_DNA_10m_FD_184683 | JGI IMG/M metagenome (GOLD analysis project Ga0209374, IMG submission 184683) | Marine microbial communities from expanding oxygen minimum zones in the Saanich Inlet - SI075_LV_DNA_10m (SPAdes) (version 2) | ecosystem: Environmental > Aquatic > Marine > Unclassified ...
GTTTTGCTTTCAGCAGAAACATAAGGGAAGGAGCGAGCCATGTAACCAGCTTCAACATTGGAACGGAGAATATCAGTGCAAGAAGGTCCTTCTTTTCCCCAGTTAGCACCACCATAAGCATCAATATCGTAGTCATCAGTGTAGTTAGTCCACTGGTTAACATTCTTAGCAACAACGGCATCACGCTGAACGACCCAGACAAGTTCCTTAACTGGGTGGTTGAAATTGAGCTTAACCTTAACATTGGTGTTTACAGTGGATTCATCACCAGTGAACTGAAGCTGTTCGATAAGGTATTCGTGAGAACTCTGTGCGAAACGCCTACGCTCATCGGTATCGAGGTAAATGTAATCGATGAAGAGAGTAGCGGAAGCAAGAGAAGGGACAGCAAAGAGCTGATCGCAACCAACACCGCAATCAAAAGCATCATCGGTGCATGCAACAAAGCATTCAGATTTGTTACGGAATTCAATATTGATACGGACTTCGTGATATTGAAGAGCAATGAGAGGAAGGGCAAGTCCAGGGTTGCGGCAGAACCAAAACTGAAGAGGAACGTAAAGAGTAGTAGCTTCAGTCTTAGAAAGACCAGTTCCGGTTAAGTGAACTGTGTTTCCAACCATGTTGTCGTAACCAACCTGGAGACCGGGCTTCTGGGTAAGTTCGTTCCAGATAGTGAGCCAATCACCGTATTGCTTATCAATCTGCTGACCACCAATATCAACAGAAACGTGCTTGATAAGACAGTGTCCAACATAGTTAACCCAGCGGAAGTTAGCAGAAGTAGAACTAGGGCAGCAAACTTCGGGGAGGGTAACCTGAAGATAGACGCGAGAAACTAAATCACCATTGCGAGCAATAGTGGCAGTAACACGCTTTCCAAAATCAGGAGAACCAGAGAAGGTCTGTTCAACAGATTCCATAGCAAAGTTAGTGTGGCGTCTGTAGACAACCTTAAAGAAAGTAATTTGAGGATTTCCGGTAAGATAGACATCCTGAGCACCATAGGCAACTAATTGCATAAGTCCGCCAGCCATATTGAATTTGTTATATAATATAACAAAAGAAAAAAATTCTGACAGATTTTTTAACCGCAGATATATAATTTTTCTTTTTAAGTATTTTCAATAAAATTATTTTAAGAATTTTGTTACAAAAAATTCTATAATAAAAAATGGTATCAAATAAATAAAAGAATTCATATTCATTAATGATAAAATAAAAGTTATTATTAAAATTATTACATTTATTTTCTTTAAATTTTTATTTCTTGTATAAAAATAATATCTTAATATCAAATAAATACTTAATACTATTATCATAACTTTTCCAAAAGGACATATCCTATTAAGACATAACCCTTTTTGGACGGAATGTTTAAAAAAATTAAATGTATCTCCTTTAGTTTTTTCTAAATATCTAAAAACATAAATAGGATGTAAAACATAAAATTTTGTTTTCATAAATATGAAAGTATACATCAAGTAAATTATCTCTAGTGTTGTTATCAATAACAGTTTTTTCTGTATATCCATTTATATTTTATTAAACTTTTTTATTAAACTTTATTATTATTTTTTTTTATTATTATTTTTTATTATTATTTTTCTTTTATTATTTTTATTATTATTTTTCTTTTTTTTTAAATTACAACTTCTACATAACCACTGTAATCTCATATTCTTACGATGATAATTTTGCCATCTTATCTTAAACCTATTATCTTTTTTCTTAAACTTTCTACCACATCTATAATGATAATCAAATTCCTTAGGAATATCTTTGTTTATATCAAAACTTAAAAATTTTTTTGTTAACTCTAAAAAAGAAGGTTCCGCATGGTCTGCTTGTAATTTTAAATAAGAATGATGAGTATCCTTACATATAACACATTCAGCCATATTATTATTTAACTTTTTCCATAACATTATTTGACGATAAACCGCTTGTCTAAAAGCAGATTGTAAAGGATTTTCCTCTTTTCTCTTTTTACTTGAGCCTTTTCTCCAAGAAACAGTTAAAAATCTTGAAAAATTATCAACTTTTACTTGTAATAACAAAGCTCTATTTAATTTAGAACGAGTTATTTTAAAAGCTCTTATAGTATGTAATTTATCTAACCATTTTTCTTGACCCATCATTATCTCTAATATATCAACAAAAGCATCGTTTTCTCTATTAATTATTCTGTGAACATGCTTCTGTAATAATTCTCGTATTTTATTTTCTTCTTCTTTTATTGTTTTTTTCTTAATCTTATTTTCAACTAAACTTTTTTCCTCTAAAGACATTTATGTTTATAAATTTATTATTTTATTAACATAAATATTTTTATATAATTATTCATTACAAGGATATGGACTACTTGTAACCGTAATTCCACAATATGACTTAGGGTTTCTTTCAAAATTAATACATTTATATAAACCATTTTTTTGACAATTTTCTAAAACAAATTTAAAATTATCCCAAAACTCTTCTGTATGATTTAATGATACCGTCATTATATGACTCAACTCATGTAAAGCAACAAATAATAATAAATTTTTATCTACTAACTTATTAGTTCCATCTTTAGACCTTATACACAATACTATTTTTTCACCTTTATTAACAGAATAAGATGTTTGACTACCATAACCATCTGACTCACATAAAGTTGTATTTGGAAATCTTTCCTTTAAACGAATAATTCTTTCGTCATCAGGATGCTTTTTTTCTAACATTTTACATACCTTTTTTAAATCTTCATGTGTTTCTGCTAAAAGTTCAACCGCTTTTTCTTTATCTTCTAATTTTCTAACTCTATATTCAATATCATTTATATTAGATTTAACATATGTCATATTATCAAAATGTTTTTCAGAATTAATTAAAAATGAAATACCAATAATACCAGCAGTAAAAGCAAGTATTATATCTGTTTTATTCATACTATTTATATTATAATTTTTACAATTATTTTATTTGTATTTAGTTAAGAATTGAAGTTCTTTACAAATCTCCTTATACTCTTGACATTTGTCATCATAATTAGACATTTGTATTTCTAATGTATTAATTCTATTTTTAAATACTTCTTTGGATGGTCTTCCTAAATATCCTAACACTAACTTCTTAATTTCTAAATTTAAGCTTAAAATGTTTAACTTTAAAATATTAAACTTAAATTCAGATATTTTCTTATTTGTTTCCTCATCTATTATAATATCAGCCTCACAATCAAACTTTCCACAAGTTTGCCTATGTGAAAAACCTCCTTCGCATAATATTTTTCTACATCCAGGACACCTATGTGTAAATTTTATAACCTTTTTTTTTACAATTTCAGGAGGATTTGCGTTACACCTCCTAAGTTTTTTACCATCTAACCTTACATCTAACCTTACATCTAATTCTTCCCATTTTATCCTTTTAGGACGCTGTATCCTTTTTGGTGGTTCTAGATTTTTTCGTTTTCGGTTAGGTCTTTTTCTAATTTTAACTTTTTTTTCAGACATTGTATCTATTCAACGTCTATGTTTATTGTATCTTATAATGTCTTGATTTAAATAATCAATTTCTTTTGTAAATAAATCACATTCATTTAAATTAGAATTAGAATTTAAAATCTTCATAACACAATTAGATATTTTAGGACTAATAGATATACCTGTTATAGATTTCATATAATCAATATTACTAGTTAAAGTATTACCTACTAAACTTGCTGTTAATTTTTTCCAAACTTCGTCTGAAATTCGTTTAGGAACTTTAAAAGACCAAAATCCACCATTTATATTTGTTGGATCTTCCCATAAAGGCGTTACCCCCTTTTTTGTTAAAAAAAACATACCAGCAGTAAAATTATTATCTAATTTTTTATAAATACTCCATAATTGTTCGGCATTTCTAATCATTTTATCTGGTAAATCTTGACATAAATTTACATAACTATCTAACTTCCATGATTTTTCTGTAACAGAATGATACCACAAAACATATCCATTGTCAAATTTAAACTCTGACATATTATGTAATTAATTACATACCTTTATATCTATAAAAAAATAGATTATTTTAAAAGGTTTAAGTTAAAATATACATATACATATCATTTAATATTAACATTAACTTATATTAAATATGTCAGATAATGAAACTGTTATAGAAAGCGGAAGCGACAACGAAAGTAGAAGCGGAAGCGAAAGCAGAAGCGAAAATGAAAATGAAAGTAGAAGCAGAAGCGAAAATGAAAGTAGAAGCGAAAATGAAAATGAAAGTGAAAGCGGAAGCGAAAGCAGAAGCGAAAATGAAAATGAAAGTGAAAGCAGAAGCGAAAGCGAAAGTGAAAGCTGTAATGAAAATAAAGAAAGTACACTTATTACAAAGAAAGATTATGATGATGTAATCTTTAATGAAAAAAAAACGGTATATGAACCTGTTTTTTTGAGAAAATCTTTTCCATTTTCATTCTGGTATTTTGGACCTATTACTGATAAAAAGATAGATGAAATTAAATTATTTACTGAAACTTATGTTAAAAAATTACTAAAAATTAGTAAAATACAACTTTATATTTTTAGGGGTGAAAATGAAAAAGATAGGTTGCGAGTCATATGTTTAAATGTATTTGTTAATAGAAATACTGCTTTAGATTTGCGTTCTACTATAATAAACGAATTAGGATACTTATTAGAATCAAATGTAATACCATCTATAATGTATGAAATGCCTATTACTCCAAACATTTTTATGATAAAAAAATGGGATACTTCTTTAGAAAAATGGGGAACTACTCAAAAATATAAATGTTTAAATAATAAAAATCTTCAAACAGAAGAAATTGAAAAAATATTAACATATTGTTTAACATTAAAAGATCCAAAATTATTAAAATTTACTAAAAAATATATAATTTTTAAGGAAAAAGATGTTAACACATCTGTATTAGGAAATAAGGATATAAGTTCTAATGTTATTTTTGATAGGGAAATATCAAATAATATTAAAAAAGAATTAAATAAATATTTTGATTTATGTATAAATTATTTTAAAAAATTTCATAAAGATTCATCATTACGGAGTGTTAAAAAAATAACAGATGACATTTATTCTTTTGATTTTTCTAAATCTAATTATAAATGTAGAATATGTAAAGTAATCCATAATTCAAATAGACAATATTTAACTTATTCTAAAAAAAATAAATCAGCGAATTATTACTGTTATGATACAGACGCAAAAGGAAAAAAGAAAATAATTTCATTTGCTAATAAATAACTTTATAAAATGTTTTATAATTAAATAGTTAAAATAATAAAAACTGATTATTATTTAAAGTATTTTATTAAAATATTTAAAATGGATTCAAAAATAACAAAATTTATAAATGAAATTACAAGACAAATATGTGATCCAAAAACAGGAATACCATGTAAATTTAATCCAAAACCAAAAACGCTTAATGATTGGGTAAATTGTTTAAATTATTCAATAGGATGGATAAATATTGGTTTAGAAGATAAAATGGTTCCATACCTTTTACAGCTAAAAATAGGAGAAGTTATTTCATCAGAACCATTTAATATATGTGTATATAAGTGTGGATTTGCAAATAAAGAAATATGTAATTTTTTAAAATTAGATAGTGGTAATTGTAATTACAGAGTTATTATGAATTATTCATCATTTTCAAAATTATTAAACATTATAAAACAAAACAAAAGTAATGAATATAAGCGTATTTTTGATGAAAGTTTAAAAAAAACATTCATTAATGTTAATTCAAAAACATTCTGGGTTAGTTTATTAATTAACGATATAATAGCGAATTATTTATTCAAAAATAATTTAGGTGAAGTAATTACAAAAGAAATTGATTCAAAATGTTTTTTAAAATCAAATAAAAATGAATCTGTTTCATGGGATAAAAATGAAATGGAAACTGATATTGAAAATACATACGATATAAATAATAATGTTGAAAAAAAATATTTAGAAAATGATATTGAAAATCAAATAATATCTAGTTCAAGTGATATGAAAGAAGTTATAGACGATTCTGAAAAAGAAAATAATTTTGAAGAAGAACCTTTATATAGATTAGTTATGAATAATAAAAGTTTGTTATATTTAATAGAATATGCTTGTCGTTTAAATAACAATACCAATAAAAATGTTAATGTTTATGAACTATTAGGTGGTAATAATGTTACTGATGATTTTTTAAATATTTTTGGAAGATTAAAGTTATAAAAGAAAAGTTTATAAAAATTTATCTAACATTAATTATAGACTTATGGGTTATAAAAAGTGGATATTACCATCTGTTATATTATTAATATGTATTTTATTAATGAGTTATTTTGTAACAGCAAGTATAAATATTAAAATAAATAGTCAAAAAGAATTTTTTTTAGAACATTTACAAAATCCAAATACAAAAGATAATTTATCAACAGAAAAAGTTGATTTATTGTTAAAAAATATAAAAATATATTTATTATCTAAATATCCTTCAAATGAAAGTTTAGTTTCTGATAATAAAAATATTTCTGAAAAATGGGAAGATTTAACAGAAAATAAAAATAATCTTTCTTGGAAAAGAAAACCTACATATAAAAATGATGGGTTTGAAACAGAAAATAACAGCTTAGTTGGGGATTTATCTAAAAATAAATTTAAAGAAATAACTTTTATAATTAAAGCATCTTTATTAAATAATAAAGAACCAGCATCTGAAAATAAAAAAGTTCCAACTAAAGGTGAAATTCTTGCTAATTTAGATACAACAGAAGAAACAATTAATACTGACGGACCTTTAAAAGAAAATTTTATTGAATTGATGGAAGATTTAAAATCTGGAATATCAAAAAAAGCTGATAATACTTTAACAAAAATTCAAGAAGAACTTAAAAAGCAACCAAATAAGGGAAGAATTGAAAAAAGTCCAGTAGCAGTTCTTTTAAAGAATAAAAATAATAAAAATATTAAACTTAGATTACCAGATGGGTCTGGTAACTTTGAAGTTAGTATTAATGGAAAAACATTAAAAAATCTTAAAAAAGTTTCTGCTACAAATAAAGATACTTACTATATGATTATGTATAAAAGTTTAGATGATAAAACAGCAAATTTAGTTTCTTATGTTAATGATAAAAAAATTATTGATGAAAAAGTAGATAAAATAGATTTAGATCCAACATCAATTGTTATTAATCCTCATGAAAATTTAAATGTTTTATTAAAAGAAGTTTCTGTTATAGATAAATTTTTAGATAATAAAGAAGCAAAATATTTTCTTCGTTCTGATATTATATTAAAAACAATTTTAGATAAATTATCTGAAGAATTTAAAAAAGTAAATCCCACAAAACATAATACTCAAAAGAAAAATATAAATAATAAGAATATCGTTAAAAAAGGAAATAAATATTATGGAAAAAAATGTCCTTCGGTTTATACTGATAATGATGGTAACCATATTGTACGCAATACATCTTATGGTCCTAATAGAGAAGTGGCCCGCGAAATTTATAGAATTAATTTTCCAGGATGTAGAAACATACCTGAAGAATTAGAAACACGATATAATAGAAAAACTAAATTGCCAGAAAAATCACCATTTATAGTAGATTCTCCTTTTAATCCAGTTAGATATCATCATTGTGATAATGTAGATTGGACTGATAAAAACGCAAAAATTAATTCTAAATGTAAGAGAAGAATTGATAACTATTGTGAAGAAAATGCTTATTTAGATCCAAAATGTATCTGTTGGAGAAATGAACACAGAAATAATTCAAAATGTCAAACATTTAGAAGAAAATATAATGACCCAAATGATATTGGATGTTCTGTAGCAGAATTTTCAATTGAAGACCACCCAGACTTTAAAAATTATATTAGAAAAGATAAAATACCATGTTGGGGATGTGATCTTACATAATTTCTTCTAAAAAAATAATTTCATCATTTTTAAAATCATATTCTACTCCCATTTCATCTGTTATTAATAAATTACCTGGTAAATCTAATATATTTTTTGTTATTTTAATATTTTGTCCCTCTTGTAAATCAAGATAAAAATTTCCAAGTGGTCCAGATATTTTTACAACATCTTCTGTTACATCATCATCTCCAGATGAAGCAAATAATATCTCTTTTTTATCACGATTTTTTATTTCCTCTAATGTGTACGGTGGAAATACAATTTTTGATGGATACGCATATGTTATTATAAATGGTTTATGCGTATAAAGATTATTTGAATCTTTAAATGGAACAGTATAATTTACTTGTATAATATCATTAATATTAGGTTTATCTTTAAATTCTTCTTGGTATTTTTCCCAAAAATTATTAATATTATGATTTAATCCAACTATTAATTTTTTATTGGAATAATCATTATTTTTTATATAATATATATCTGTTATTTGTATTTTATTACAATAATTCTTCTTTAATTCATCCTTATTTTTAAAATATCTATAAATTTTTTTTAATATATTAATAAATGGAATATAAGAATCTATAAAATAGATTAGCTTAAAAGCTTTATTTGATATCAAAAACAAGTAATATTGAATAGACATTTTAAGTATAAGTATTATAGTTTAGTTATTTTTATACCAATTTTATTAAATATAAATAATATTATAAAGAAATGTTATTAAGAGACCCAAATATAAAAATTATATTATCTATCGTCTGGGGTTTAGGATTAGCATCATTATTTAAAAAAGTTTGTAAAGGGAGAAACTGTATTATTTATAGAGCACCATTACCAAAAGATATTAAAGGAAAAACATTCAAATTTAACGATAAATGTTATCAATATAAACCAAGATTCGTTGAATGTAAAGGAAATAACATAGTTCCACACGAAGAATTTAAATTTTATTAATTTTATTTTTTATAACTATTTTGGTGGAAGTCTTTGGATTACTTCTCAAGTGGTCGGGTTGGAGCATTCGGGCAGTTATACAAGCTCAATTGCAAAGCAATGAGTCTTTAATAACTCTCACACTTGAGGTCGTCTTTCGCCACACCCAGAAGCTTTTGAACGGAAGCTTCTTCCTGTTTTTCCACGAGAAGCGGAAAACCATCCACCCAAATCGACACGGTTTTTCCCCTCTTCAACCTTAGTGAATTCTTCAATTCACTAACCCCTCCATCAGACATGTAGACCCCTCCGGGACCATAGTGGAGACTTGCTCCACTTGGACCATTTGGACCAATAAAAAACCCATGGATTTTTCCTTGGGGTGATCCCTGAAAAATCTCCATGGATTTTTCCTTGTAGGTGGGGTAGTATAATCGGGTGTATCCCGTGTTATACCAGAGTTTCCACTTTCTACCCTTGATGGTAGCTATTCTACCAATTAGGTTATCTTTGGATGAACGGATTACCTCCCCGTTTTTTAGCACGACATAGTCGTGTCTCGCTTTCTCTTTCCTGTTCAAGAGGAAAAAGCCTGAAAGCTTCTTTTTCTCCAGGACCTCTTTGAGGTAGGGATGTTTCTTTTCAATCACAACGTTAGAATGCATGCACCCCATTGTGGCACTCTATTACCCAAGAAACTATTACTTCTTAACATTTTTGTTTCAATTTTTTTTTGTTTTACATGGTAATTGTGTAATATGTTGTTCTAAAATGTTATCTTTAAAAAAAGATTCTACCATCATATTACAACTTGGTAATAAATCAGATTTTTTTTCACAATCACAATTCATTGAAGGAACTACAAGTATTCTTTCATAATAAAAGGGGTTAAATAATCCTCTATGAATAAAACCTAATATTCCATTTTTTTCAATAATATCAGCGTTAAATGAATATTCTCTGTTATATATTGAAGTAATATGTGATTTATACTTATTATGTAATTTTTCATTGATTTTAATATATATAGGACCAAGAATTGATGTTGTAATTAATGGAGTTTTTATAACAGACGAAGAAACATTACCTTTTAGTAAATTTTTAGATTTAATATTACTTAATCCAAAAAATCTTTTAAACATATTATTAATATTAAATATTATATACAATTAAAAATAAAATCAATTTTAATTTTATATTTACTAATATTATAATATGTCTATTTGTAACGACAGTAATTCCGCAATTTTATCTGTTGATAAACCAGCAAATATCTCTTGGAGGATGGGTAATGGTGTCCCGGGAAGTTTAGATGGTCTTATGTTAAGACCAGGTGGCGTTTCTCATTGGAGAAAACAACCAAATAACTCCGAAAAACAAAATAAAAAACTATTTGTTCCACAAGGACATTCTCTACCCCTTAAGGTAGAAGAACAACATATGACGATGCCAAAAAATTCTATGTTTATGTTTGCTAATAACTATTCTAGTCCAGCTTGTTGTCCTAGTACTTTTAGCACACCAAGAGGGTGTGTTTGTACCACACAACAACAAAGAAGACTTATAGGACAGCAAAGAGGCAATAATAAAAACTATTATAATAATTCTCTTTAAAATTTTAATACAAATAAGATGATATTTTATCAATTATTTTATTATCAAAATTTGTAGTTTCAGATAAACAAAATTTAAATTTAAACAAATAGTTTTTATGAACGCCACAAAAACAATTTGATATTTCTCTCTTTATTTTATTTTTACATCTATTTCCATTTTTACTAACAACTTTACAGCGATAATATTTATTCATAAATTCTTTTGTCTCTTTTTCTATATGTTTTTCTTTTTTTATAAAAAAAGACAATTTTTTATCAATAGTATTAATAAATCTATTCCATTTATTGTCATTACCGTTATAGATTACATCAGCGTGGTTATCTAAGGTATCTAATATTTTTAGATAAACTATCTTCTTTTTCTCTTTTCCTTCTGTATATTCCATGGATTTTAACAATGAAGATAAATCATCTTTAAATTTCATAGTTCTTTTACGCCTTTCAATAAATAAAATACTTTCATCGTTCATTATTTAAATATTATAAGGATTACTATTAATGAAAAATTAAAAAAATCATTTTTTTAATTTTTTAAACCTTTCCAGAAACCATCCCATCTTTCTAAAACAGCATTCTTTGGTTGTGTATTTACAGAATTTTTTCCCAGAAAACTACGAATTGAGTGTAACTGTTCGTTATCAGTCACATCAACCGTTCTTTTTTGGTTTGAACCCCATAATTTGTATGGGACAAATGGCTTTTCCTTTGGGAAATTCCACGAATTATGACATTTATGCCACAATTCATAGTTTTTCTGTTGAAAAAACTGCCATAATCTATGACATTGATAATTGTACGCTTCCCGAGATGGAAAGCGGAAATAACTTAATTTTCTAAAATCATTACAATATTGTACCAAAAGACGCTGGAGAAGTGTCTGGTACAGAATATTTTGTGAAGAATTATTCGGTCTCTGTGACATCTTCTTTTATTTTTACATTATTAATAATTTTTATGTTATATAAATCATTTTTTTTTACTATATAGGGTTAATCATTTACATGATTGAACATGTGCCCTTCTTGCCAGAATTCTTTCTTCTGGGACCAGTTATTCGTTTCTTCCGAGATACCCTTTTTCCCTCTTCAATGCCGGCATTGAAGATTATTCTCTGAAGACATGTCATACCTCCATGTTGTGGCAGTCTCCTTTGACCTCCATGTTGTGGCAGTCTCCTTTGACCTCCATGTTGTGGCGGTCTCCTTTGACCTCCATGTTGTGGTCTTCCTTGACCACCTCCATTTTGTGGTCGCCTTTGACCACCCTGTTGTGATTGTCGCCTTTGACCACCCTGTTGTGATTGTCGCATTTGACCACCCTGTTGTGGTTGTCGCATTTGACCACCCTGTTGTGGTTGTCGCATTTGACCACCCTGTTGTGGTTGTCGCATTTGACCACCCTGTTGT
>Ga0209374_1003652_pt1 | contig 11875 bp, 10 predicted proteins | sample SaaInlLV_DNA_10m_FD_184683 | JGI IMG/M metagenome (GOLD analysis project Ga0209374, IMG submission 184683) | Marine microbial communities from expanding oxygen minimum zones in the Saanich Inlet - SI075_LV_DNA_10m (SPAdes) (version 2) | ecosystem: Environmental > Aquatic > Marine > Unclassified ...
CCTGTGTTGTGTTGGTCTCACTAGCGCAGTGATCGCAGCCGGGATCGTGACTGCAACTGTCACAACACGCGGACAAGTCCTCGCCCTACCCGGCGCCACAGAATCAACCATGGTCACTGTTGAACCAACCCGTGTGCTCGACACCCGCTACAACATTGGTCTCAACGGTCCCTTCACTGCAGGAACACCCCGCAAACTCACCGTCACTGGAACCATCACCACCTACTTCGAACCAACCCAAACAACAACACAACAACAAGTCGTGCCAACCGGCGCCACCGGCGTACTACTCAACGTCACCGGCGTAGCACCCACCGCTGCAGGCTGGATTGCGGTGCGACCCGGCAACGCAACAGGTATTTCCTCAACATCAAACCTCAACATGGTTCCCGGCCAAGTCGTCCCGAACGCAGTCACTGTTGCTGTTCCAACAACAGGCACCAACGCCGGCCAAATCGACATCATGTACGGCCCCACTTCAAGCGGCACCGTCAACATTGTCATCGACATTGTTGGCTACACCACCAACACCGGCCTCATCGACCTCGTCAACCGCGTCACCACACTCGAAAACTCTGCTGAGTCTCCAGCGCGTGTGATCTGGGTTGCCGATGACGACACCGGCGACTTCCTGAAGCTGTCTACTGCTTTGGCCTCAATCACCGACGCCACCGCCACAAAACCGTACGTGATCAAAATCGCGCCCGGCGTGTACACCGAAAACAGCAACGTCGCGATGAAAAACTATGTTGATGTTGAAGGCTCCGGCCAAAACATCACCACCATCAACTGCGCCTGCAGTAGCAACAGTTTCGGAGATGCGTCGGCGGCGGTCATTTCAGCAACCGCAATTACCGCTGAGATCCGCCAACTCACCATCAACAACACCGGCGGCAGCAACGACTACAGCTACGGGGTGTACACGAACAGCGTGGCCAACGAATCGTTCTCGATGCTTCACGTGACCGCCACCGCCACCGACAGCACCGACAGCTACGGCGTGTACAACGCTTCGTCGTCGCCGACGATGACCAACGTGACCGCCACCGCCACCGACAGCACCGACATCAACTACGGCGTGTACAACAATTCGTCGTCACCGACAATGACTGATGTGACCGCCACCGCCACCGGCGGCACCAACAGCAACTTCAGCTACGGCGTGTTCAACAATTCGTCGTCGCCGATGATGAACAACGTGACCGCCACCGCCACCGACAGCAGCAGCCAGAACTACGGCGTGCTCAACCTTTCGTCGTCGCCGACGATGACCAACGTGACCGCCACCGCCACCGACGGCGTCAGCAGCTACGGCGTGAAAAACGATTCGTCGTCGCCGATGATGAACAACGTGACCGCCACCGCCACCGGAGGCACCTTCAGCTACGGCGTGTCCAACAGGTCATTCTCGTCGCCGTCGATTCGGAACTCGTCAATCACCGGCACCACCAACAGCATCGAGAACAGTTTGTCGTCGGCGAAGGTGGCTGACAGCATGCTGGACGGCTTCGTGGACGGCACTTCCTTCACGTGTGTTGGGGTGCACAACGACTTTGTTGCCCTCGACGAAGACTGTTTGACGTTGACTCCGTGACGGTCAGAAGGGTTGCGGACCTACCACCGACGGGCATCAGCGGAATTTCCTGTGTTCCAATTCGATGCCCTCGCTGAACGAATACGAACACCTCATCCAACAACACCACAGCCACAATCCCCGGTGTGAACAAAACCACTCTCACCGTGTGGTGACCCACCACCAACGCACCCTCCACACACCCGTTGAGCAGGGGTTATTGAATTCTACTAAACCCCCACTGAGGGGGATTCGTAGAATTACGGGTCCCGCCCTATTAGAAATCGGACCTGCGGCATGAGTAACCCACGAACTGGAGACCTTCTGATCGAAGCAGAAGAGTTCGATGACTATGGCGGCTGGGTGCTCGACTCGCAGTTCGACACCGAGATGGGGTCCCCGTATCTACTCGCGCACGGCAGCGGCCAGCCAGTCAAAGACGCTTGCACCGTTGTCCACATCGAAGAACCTGGTTCCTATTCGGTGTGGGTTCGAGCAAAGGATTGGGTGCCAGCTCACCATCCCGGACGCTTCGAGTTATCGCTTGGAAACATTCGGTTAGCCACCGAGTTCGGTGCAAACGGAAAGGACTGGAGTTGGCAGTCCGCCGGGAACATCGGGCTCGAAGCCGGCCCGCTCAAGGTCACCCTGCACGACCTCACTGGGTTCGACGGCCGCTGTGACGCAATCTTCCTCAGCCGTGACGGCGCCGCTCCGATTGACGGCACAAGCTCCGACGCCCGGGCATGGCGGCGTCGTCTCCGTGGCATTCCCGACGAGCCAACCCCTGAAGGACCCTTCGATCTGGTCATCGTCGGGGGCGGGGTCACTGGCTCGGTTGGTGCTTTAGTGGCGGCGCGCCTCGGGTTGCGAGTCGCCGTGGTCCAGAACCGGCCCGTGCTCGGCGGGAACGCCAGCATCGAAATCGGGATTGGACCGCGAGGAGAGAAAGGGGCCACGGTGGCTGAAGCCATCGCCCGCACCCCTGACGGTGACCTGCAAGTCGGTCGGCTCCTCGAGTCAGAGCCAGGCGCAACAGTGTTTCTGCATCATCAGGTCTTTAACGTGACGATGGACGGCGAGGCCATCGAGTCCGTCGATGCCCGCGAGGCAATCTCCGGTCGAGAGATCCGGATCTCAGGATCACAATTCATCGACTGCACCGGCACAGCAATCCTCGGGATGCTCGCCGGCGCACCCACTATGTTCGGCATCGAAGGCGCTGAAGAGTACGGCGAGAGCCACGCTCCGCCAAAGCGCCTCGATCAACACCACGGCCATACGATCTTCTTCCGCACTCACATAGCTGACGAACCCGTTGAGTTTCCGGACGTTCCCTGGGCAATCGAAGTAGCAAAGGACTTCGCCGATCTCGGTGGCCAAGCGAAAGAACCCGGCAAAGACAATGGCGATGGTCCCGTCGTTGAGGCGTTTCGACCCCCGAAAGACGACGCATTCGCCAATCTCACGCGTCGCCTGACTCACTATTGGGAGTACGGCCAGTGGTGCGACCCGTACGCCGAGGGCGAGCACATTCGCGACCACCTGCTTCGGGCGGTTTACGGCACCATGTCAAACATCAAGAACCAGGAGCCTGACGAATGGGCGAATCTGGAGTTCGACTGGGTTGCCCACGTCCCCGGCCAAGGCGAGTTCCGCCGCTACATCGGCGATTACGTGCTGTCAGAGAACGACATCCGGGAACACGCCAGGTTCCCAGACGCCGTGGTCCAGAACTCGGGCGCATTCTGCCTTCACCATCCCATTCACGAGAATTACGACTTCCGACTGAAGGACTGGACATGGGACGAACGCGACGACAAGCCCTTCGACATCCCGTTCCGCTGCCTCTACTCCTCACACCTGTCGAACCTGATGATGGCAGGCAAACACATCAGCGTCACACACGTGGCGGGTTCTGTCTGCAAGTTCATGGGCAACGGCGCCCAGCACGCAATTGCGACCGCCGCAGCAGCTTCTATCGCCATCAAATATGGTGCGACGCCCCGCCAGGTGCATGACAACCATCTGCGCGAACTCCAGGACCTCGTCGCCGAAGCCCGCGGCGCCGACTAAGCAGACTCTAACTTCACGCCGCAGATAGGCCGTCTCCGTAAAGCTGGCTCAACAAGAGCGCATAGACACAACGAATCCCGCCACGAGTTGAACACCCACCAGGATCCCCTCCCCGTTCAGCGATGACTGCAGTGAAACTGGCCTCCCCTGAGGATCCAGAGCCAGCGCCAGCGCCAGCAGTTCATTAAAACTGATCACCGCCGCGGTGCGCTGCCTCGACGCTTCCAATCCGAACATCGATACACCCATGGCCCGGACAACGACTCAATCAAGACCAGAAAAACCCTCCTCGCAAGCAATACGGCCAGCACCGATCTGTAGCTCATTCGTGAAGCCGGATTATTGACGCAACCATCTTTTGCACCGAACATCGAAAACGGTCGCGGCCGCCCAACCTCACGACAGGCATAACCGTGCAATCCCTTGCCGCGAGGCTCAGAGAAGTCCATTTAGGTGCAAAGGTGAGTCGATACGGTGCTCAAGGTGCACTCGGAATCGATGGAACGAATGAAGATCGGCATACAGCTTCCCGAAGTGGAATGGGAGGTCCCATTTCCCGAATTGATCGAAATGGCGCAGGAAGCCGAGGCTGTCGGCTTTGATTCCGTATGGTACGGCGACCACCTCATCTACGACCTAGCGGTGGGTGCACGCGGGCCATGGGAAGCCTGGACCACCCTTGCTGCCATTGCCCAGGCGACGACCACAATTGAACTCGGTCCACTAGTTGCTTCGACGAGCTTCCACGCCCCGACGATGCTCGCCAAGCAAGCCGCAACAGTTGATGCCATCTCACAAGGGCGTCTCATTGTCGGTCTGGGCGCTGGCTGGAACCAACGTGAATATGACGCTTTCGGTTTCGCCTACGACAAACGTGTGAGCCGATTCGAAGAAGCGTTCACGATCATCCGGACATTGCTCGCCGACGGCGAGATCGACTATCACGGCACCTTCTACGACGCTGAGCAATGCGTGCTGCACCCAAGGTCACCCCGGCCCGGCGGACCCCCACTCATGGTTGGATCAATCGGAGATCGAATGCTCGACATCACGCTTCCGCACGTCGATTCCTGGAACATGTGGTGGAGCCAATATGGAAACACAGCAGCAGGCTTTGCACACGAAAAGTCTCGGGTTGATCAGCTCATTCAAGCCGCCGGTCGGTCAATCAACGATGTCGAGGCAACAGCTGCAGTGCACATTCGCCTAGCGGACGGCAAAGGTCGACTCATGGGCGATTACGTCGGTGATGCCGACGTCAAACCACTGACCGGATCACCGGACGAATTGGGGAGCCAGCTCCAAGAGTTCGAATCCGCAGGCGCTGCACATATTCAATTGTGTGTCGATCCGATTACCCGCGATTCGATCAACTGGCTCGGCAACGTACTGTCCGCGTTTCATCGAACACGTTGACCGTCATCAATCCAAGCCACGTCGCGTCGACCGAAACGAGCACCGCTGAAACAGCCACTGATCGCGTGGCGACGAAACTGAGCGCGTCCAATCTGCTTGCCATCACAGCATTGATTGCCCCACACGTCCGCCGGACTGACGAATTAGCCTGTCGCAATGACTTCCGTGGACCACATTCCCGAAATCGTTCAGGAACTCCGAGCTGGCTTTCGAGCAGGGGCGCCCAATGACGTCACGTCGCGCCGAACTCAACTCCGTCGCCTACGTGCCCTATTCGTCGAGCAGGAGGATCGCATACTCGATGCCTTGGCCACCGACGTTGGCAAGCCACGGATCGAGGCATACACCTCCGAGATTGCGTTCACAATTAACGAGATCGACCACACGTTGCAGCACCTCAATGCGTGGACCAAGCCCAAAAAAATAGGCGTCCCGATCACGTTCAAACCGGGCAAGGCCATGCTGCGACCCGAGCCTCTCGGAACCGTCTGCATCATCGCTCCGTGGAACTATCCAGTTCAGCTGTTATTTGCTCCACTTATCCCAGCGCTGGCCGCTGGCAACACCGCTGTGTTGAAGCCGTCCGAGGTCACCCCGTCGGTGGCTGCCCTCGTGGAAGAACTCGTCCCAAAGTACTTTGACAGCTCGACCGTGGCTGTGGTCACCGGCGCAGTGGAGCAGACCACAGCGCTTCTCAAAGAGCGGTTCGAGCACATCTTTTACACCGGCAATGGCCAGGTTGGCCGCATCGTCATGCGCGCTGCGGCAGAACACCTCACACCGGTCACTCTCGAGTTAGGAGGCAAAAGCCCGGCGATCGTCCTCGCCGATGCCAACATCGACGTGGCCGCCAAACGGATTGCGTGGGCAAAGTTCCTCAACGCCGGCCAGACCTGTGTGGCGCCCGACTACGTCCTGGTCGAAGAAAAAATCGAAGATCAGTTTCTCACAGCGCTCACCGACGCCGTCACCACGTTCTACGGCGATGACCCTCAGCAGTCCGCTGACTACGCCCGCATCGTCAACGAAGGACACCACGACCGCTTAATGAAGCTGCTCAGCGACGGGGGCTACGAGGCGACCGTATTCGGCGGCACCGGCGATCGCAAGACTCGCTACGTTGCGCCGACGGCACTCACCGGAGTCAAGGCTGATGCAGCTGTCATGGCTGACGAGATCTTCGGACCGATCCTGCCGGTTCTCGCCATCGGCGATGTCGACGAGGCCATTCGCTTCGTGAACGACCGCGAGAAACCTCTCGCTCTCTACGCCTTCAGTAGCGACGACGACACGCTCGAACATGTTGTAGCGAACACTTCCGCCGGCGGCGTCACCTTAAACCATGCAGTACTTCACCTCGCCGTCCCTGACCTACCGTTTGGCGGCGTTGGCCAGAGCGGCATCGGCGCGTACCACGGCAAGTCCGGATTCGACACGTTTAGTCACTTCAAGCCAGTGCTTGATAAACCCACCCGACCAGACCCTGCTCTGATGTACCCGCCGTATAACGCAAACAAGCAAAAGATCATCCGTAAGTTCATGTAGGCCTTTTGACATCGTCGGCTGCTGGGCTACAGCCAACCGGACACCACAAGAGCCGCAGCGGCATTTCTGCTCCCGCCGCTTCGGAAGCGGTGCAGTAGCGTGGATTGGTGCGGCGACGTAGGTTTCAACGATGACTGACAACACGCTGGGCCACGTTGGCGAAGGGCTCGCAGCTCGGTTCGACGCGACGCCAGCCGATGTGGCGGCTCTCTACGACGACTGGGCAACCGGCCGATATGACGCTGACCTTGCAACCTGGGGGTACAGCGCTCCGGGTCGTGCAGCCGACATGGTGTTGAAATTGCTGTCCACGTCGACGTCCGATGGCCCGGTACTTGATGCCGGATGCGGTTCGGGTCTCGTCGGCGTACAGCTGCAGCAACGCGACGTTGAGCAGGTCATTGGAGGTGACTTCTCCCCGGCGTCGGTCGAAACAGCACGATCACGAGGGGTCTACAGAGACGTCGTCGAACTTGACCTCAACGATCCTCTCGAGTTCGCCGACGGCACGTTTCGTGCAATTACAAGTATCGGGGTGTTCTCCTACCTCGCCGACTCCGAGGCCACGATTCGAGAGCTGCTTCGTATCGTTCAGGTAGGCGGGCCAGTTGTGTTCACGCAGCGCAGCGATTTGTGGGACGAGCGACACTTTGACCAACTGCTCAGCGATCTCGTCAGTGAGGGTATCTGCGACGTTACGGTCTCTCCCCCGGAGCCGTATCTGCCGCTGCATCCCGAGTTCGGTACCGTCATTGAAATCCGCTATGCGACCTTGATTCGCCGCTGAACACTCCCGCCCAGCGACCCGTTCGGCTGCTACAAAATGGGCTTGCGACCGTCCCCTGCGATGGTGGGCGTCATACGCCGGCCTCTGTCCATGCTCAGCTGCGGGGATCTAGACACCATTTCGACGCCGGCGTCACCGCCTGAAGCTCGATTGCTTTGATCGATAATGCTGGTCGCAGTCTGGCCACTCAGATTCGCCGAAGCGCAAAGGAGCGGCGAACAAAGCCACAGCTGACACCGAGTGGCTTCATCCCGAGCCGGATTAGAGATCTTCGACGATTTGACGGCGCTTGATCTCAAATTCCTCGTCAGAGACCGAGCCCCGGCGATGAAGTTCCTCGAGCTCGTCTAGGCGCGACTGGGCCGTTGGACCCGACGAGCCACCAAGTGACTGGCCCTGCAACGCATCGCGAATCGCTGCAGCGTCCCGATCTGAGTCGGCCTGCTCGTCGGCCTCCATTTGGCCGAAGATGACCGTGCGCACCTTCTCCGGATTAGGGATGTTCTCGAACACGGAGTCGCCCGTTTCGCCAGCGGATTCAATCGTGACAACACCGTTATTGAGGATGCGAGCGATCAGCGACTGTTCGAAGTTGACGTTGTTGATCCGGTTGAGTGGAATCGAGACACCCGAGCGACGGATGATGCCGCTCTGGTAGGCAACGCGCTGGTCGGTCACCGCGAAGCGAGTCGTGCGCCACTGCACCAGCACGTAGATCGTATTCGCAAGCCAAACGACGAACGCCAGTGCCGCGACCCAGGTGATTGCTGTCGACACCCAGTCGCTATCGATGCTGAAAAGCAGAAACAGCAATGCGAGCACACCAATACCGGCCACAACTTGCTTCCAAAAATACCACCAGTGTGGGTTTCCTGAGAGCACCATGTGCTCGCCCGGCATCAAATCGAGTTGCGCAGCAGCCATGCCCAAACCGTAGTCCACGATTCTGCCGCATCGCGCTCTCACTAACTATCTGGCCCGCCCTAGGCCCTCAGCCTAAGCTGGTGCCGGCCACCAAGTAGCACTGGCGTAGATCGGGGCGCCAAGTTCATTGGTCAATGGGTCCACCCACTCAGACAAATCACGCCAGATCAGTCCGTCCCAAATTCCTGAGCACCGCAACCGGACGCTTGGAGCGTTACTGACAGACCGTCGAATCGACGAGCCAATTCAATCCCGTTAACCACAGCGAAGCTATGCGTCGACACGACACCACCAGACTCGAGGCGGCCAGGAGGAATCAACTCAGTGTCTGACTCTCAGGCTTGCCGGGGATTGCGGGTAACGTCAGGAACGTGGAGACTCCCGTGGAGCCGGCGCTTCAATACGACGCCAACGTCGATGATCTCGACCCCAGAGTGTGGCCTCATGTCATTGACAAACTGCTCGCAGCCGGCGCCCACGACGCATGGGTCACTCCCATCGTCATGAAAAAAGGTCGGCCTGCTTTCACGCTGAGCGCCATGTGTTCCGACGCTGACGCCGAGGCGGTGCGACGGGTGATCTTCTTAGAGACCTCAACCATCGGCCTCCGCGAGACGGCACTACAGAAGTTTGTCCTGCAGCGCGCCAGCAGCGACGTCGTCATTGATAACGCAACTATCGGAGTCAAGACAGCGTTCCTCGACGGCCAGCCGGTGAACCGCAGCGTCGAGTGGGACGATGTTGTTGCCGCAGCCGATGCATTGGGCCTTTCGGCCAAGGAAGTTCTTGCTGCAGCCACGGCTGCCGCTACCCGTCAGACCTGAGCTTTCTACGCCACCTACGAGGACATGCGGACTGCCGCTCCGGCCATGACGGCGCTGATATCTACGACATGACCTGACAGACACCTCAACGGTTCGATTGGTGGTGTTTGGAGCCGGTCGCAGGCGAACGTTGCCCAGCAACGAGCAACCTTCTCGTCCGGCTTGCATCGACAAACTTGCAATCGTCGTCCATGCCCTACCACCTCCCGAGGTGCAACCATTCGCCGCGTGATCACTATCGTCGCAACAACTGCAACGATCACACTGAACAGTCCCACAACGATCCATCACACGAACGGAAACCATTATGAGCGAAAACGCCCAAGCTGCCTACGACGCCATCCACCAGTTGATCGGCAACGACCCGGTCGCCGGCGACTGGTTCCAGGTCGACCAGGACCGCATCCAAGCCTTCGCCGACGCAACGCTTGACCACCAATTCATCCACCTCGACCCGGAACGAGCCGCACAGACACCGTTCGGCGGCACGATCGCGCACGGCTTCCTCACGCTCAGTCTGCTGGTTCACCTATCGACCAGCATTCCAAGCGACCTTCCCCCCTTCAACGGGGTACTGATGGGTGTCAACTACGGGATGAACAAAGTTCGTTTCGTCAACCCTGTGCCATCGGGCTCGCGAGTACGCGCCACCGCAGCAACTGTTGATGTGCAGCTAAAAGGAAACTCCGTCGATCAGACCCGTGCAATGACCATCGAAATTGAGGGCGTCGAGAAACCAGCGCTCATCGCGGAATGGATTGGACGAACCGTTTTCGGATAGGGCAGTTACACCGCAAACAGCAGCGAAGAATGATGCAGCAACCATGACTTTCGGCCATGCCCGCGCCTTGGCTGCCACTGATGTATTGCAAGCAATGACTTACTGCATGATCAACACGAGATCGCTGAACTCGACGGACGTTCGGCACCGGCGAGCGAGTCAGCGAGCAGCGATTTTATTCGGCTCTGTTCCAGCAACCGGCACAACGCAACCGCTCGGCAGGACGACTTGAAGCACAGCGAGATCATGACTGCAGTGGCCCCACGACCAATGAGACCCCGGCGGCATTGCAACGGCATCTCGGGCACCGATCAGCTCCATTCGCTGATCGCCGTCATGATTAATTGTCAGCCTTGCTGAACCCGTTAAAACAACATACATAGCGAACTCACCAAGGTGGACCATTTCAGAAAGCTCTTCAGCTGAACGTTGTGCTCGAGTGAGCACTTGAACATCGGCAAGGCCATCTGTTGCTTCAGCAATCCCCGTGTCGCGACTCAAGAAACCAGAGGTTGCCGATGGCGTCAGTGCCGAGACAGCTGCGACGTGGCGCACGAAACGCTGCCCCCCAAACACTCGCTCAGCGTCGGTCGTCGCAGTCGGCAACGTGATCTCGTGTTCGACGAGAGTGTCGTGCTCGGCCGGGCAGCCGACCTCAATGACCTCAAGTCCCGGCGAGCTTCGCAACACACGGTGTCGAATCTCAGGTGGCTGAAGCACACAGTCACCCGCCACCATCCTGAAGGGCTCACCCTGGTCCTCGTAGACAACCTCAACCCACCCAGTGACGACGAAAATCATCTGGAATCGGATGCGGTGAAAGTGGACGTAGTCCTCAACGTTCCCGCCATCGGCAATTAAAATATGTGACGCAATAAAACGGCCTCCCCAGCGGTCGGGAAGCAAATCGCGATAGCTCATCCCAGCGCGCCCTTCACCGAAAGCGTCACCATCGGCCGCACGCACCACTGACAAAGACGGTCGGTTCGTCGGCACCATTGTTTGGTGTTGGGCCGCTACAACCTCCACGACCGTCCCGTTCGGTGCAGTCATCAGCACCTGTTTGCCACCAGACAAACTCGCCACTGATTGCGTTAAACGGAGTCGCCCTGGCACATCGCGACTTGAGCGGACCAGACGAATACGTACTGCGCCGTGGGAGATAACACACTCACGCGGGTCATCAGCCGGCGTAACCAATTCAAGTCGACAGCCGAGTTCAGCGGTGAAGAACTCGGCCATTGCAGTAACGTCGATGCACTCGAGCACGGTCTCCAAACTGCTATCCATCATGACCAACGTACCGCTCTGGTCAATAGTGAGCTTGGCTTAAGCCCACAGCCGTGTCACTGCATTGATGACCAGCGAAAACGGCGTTCGTTGCTTTCCATTGCCTTACAGTTCATTGCCTTCATTGCGACAACGCTCGGTGTCGACGGTGATGCGGCATTCGAGGATGATGCCGCTCCAACAGCGGTACTTCACGTGAACCAATAGTTGTGTGCAGCCCCACACCTGGGTGTCATACCGGACGGGGCCGCCCCTCCGCTCGGCCCCTTGAGCTGCCTAAAGCTGCTCAACAAAGGTTGCGATGCCACCGAAGCAACTAGTCGGGCCTAGTTTTTCCTGGCGACCGCATCGGTGATTGCGTGGTCTCAACGTTTCCAAGCGATCTCGGCGACGGCCAAAGTCAATCCCGCCAAATGCTGAGACCGCTGCGACCAATCAGACCAGTTGCCAACGTTCGCGAGCAGCCATAATCGTCGGCACACCGACCTCACCGCTCGACGCAGCTTCCGGGCGATACGACTCGCCGATGAGCGCCGACAACGTCGCACCCGTCGACAAGGTCAATGCTTCCAGGTCGTACCCGCCCTCAAGCGCGACCAGGGTGCGGCTGGGCCCCACGAGCTGCTGCAGTCGGATGGCAAAGTCGGCGTAGTCCGCCG
>Ga0209374_1003653_pt1 | contig 11875 bp, 11 predicted proteins | sample SaaInlLV_DNA_10m_FD_184683 | JGI IMG/M metagenome (GOLD analysis project Ga0209374, IMG submission 184683) | Marine microbial communities from expanding oxygen minimum zones in the Saanich Inlet - SI075_LV_DNA_10m (SPAdes) (version 2) | ecosystem: Environmental > Aquatic > Marine > Unclassified ...
ATATTTTTGACCACCGTCACTACGTTTATCGGCTTGATTCCCATCATGGCGGAGCAGTCGACGGGCGCGGAATTCCTCAAGCCAGCGGTGCTCTCCCTGGCTTTCGGTGTATTCTTTGCATTGTTCGTCAGCTTGTTACTGGTGCCGGCAATGTATCTAATTGGTTACGACTACAAGCAGTGGCGCCTTGCAAAGAAGACGCCTTTATCCGAGGAAAATGGGGCCGCGGCCGTATCGGGTTGAGTCATCTCACGCCGTGCATCATTCGTTTGAGTAGCGGAGAAAACACCAACAGTGCCAACGCGCCGGCTAGTCCAATGTATAAAAGCTGGCTGAACAGATCGGTGAATCCCGCTGCGGCAGTGGCGACGTGCAGAGAGTCCCCGTTCTCCGGTCGTGCTGCGACCGTGGCTATTTGAGCTGCCACATAAGATGAGTAGGCGGAAGCCAGAAACCAGGTGCCCATCATGACGCCTACAACGCTGGGTACCGCAAGCTTCGTCACTGCTGAAAGCCCTACGGGACTGAGGCACAACTCGCCGGTCGTGTGCAGAAGATAGGCCAGTATGAGCCACCAGGCCGACACCACGCCCGCCTGATCTGGGAATTGTGCGCCATAGACCAGCGCACCGAAGCCGAGGCCAGCCTGAGCTATCCCAAAGGAAAATTTGACCGGGGTGCTGGGCTCCCATCCTTTTTTCGCCAGTCGCGTCCATAACAAGGCGAAAAACGGGGCCAGCGTAAAGATAAAAAACGCGTTGGCGGCGCCGAATTGTGCCGCTGTTAGCGAGACACCAAAAAGCATTTTGTCGGTTGCGCGATCGGCATAAAGTGTCATGGAGCCGGCTGCTTGCTCAAAGAGCGCCCAAAATACGACTGTAGACAGCGTGAGCACAATCAGGACGAACATACGCTCCCGCTCAACCTTGTCGCAGCGCGTAATCAGAAACCACGCAAGTCCGGCTAGTACGGCGAGCGAAATCCCGTCGAGTAGCGCACCTACCGTATCGGTGAGTTGAACTAGCTGCCACACAATCGCCACCATGATGAAACTGCCGAGGTAAATGGCGCCTTCGATAGTAAGTCCGGGCAAGCCCAGATTCTGCTTCAGCCGAGCTGGCTCAGTCGGCTCTCCGTGGCCCGCCAGAAATTTTTGTCCCCACTGGAAGAACACCAGCCCAAAAAGCATACCGATACCCGCCGCACCGAACCCCCAAGACCAGCCGTAGACTTCCCCAAGCCATCCACATAGCAGGGTCGCGGCAAAAGCGCCGATGTTGATGCCCATATAAAATATGGTGAACCCCGAATCCCGTCGTGGATCTCCCTCGGGATACAGTTTGCCCACGACGGTAGAAATGTTGGGTTTGAGGAATCCGACGCCGACAACGATTAATGCCAGGGACAGATAGAACACTGAAAGTGCAGTCTCGTCACGCACGATACCGTCAGCGGTTTGACGAGCTGCCTCGCCTTCAAAAGCCATTCCCAGATGACCGGCAACCAATAGAATGCCGCCAAATGTTACCGCTTTACTCATGCCGATAAATCGATCCGCGACAAGCCCACCCAGCACCGGCATCGCATAGACCAGGGATGCATAACTTCCGAGCACGCCAAGACCTGCCGCATCGGAGAAAAGGTGGTATTTGGTCAGATACAGTAGCAGCAGATATTTCATGCCGTAAAAGGAGAAGCGTTCCCAGAGCTCGGTGGCAAAACAAATATAAAGTCCCTTTGGGTGACCCCAGAGGTCGTCCATGTGTGTTGAGGATGAATGCATAAATAGTTGTCCTATCGGCTCCCGGTGTGGTGCTTCCGATGCTGTTAGCGAACGGCGTCGGGGCTTATCAGCTTACGTCGTCGATACCCATAGTGTCACGCCGCTTGCGCCCAATGGCTCTCACTGAGGGCAGTCGCCATCGCGTTGGGGTCCGTCACGCGCTTCACTTTGGCGAACAGCGCCCCCGCTTGCGGGTAATAGAACTTAAGGTACACCAGCCATTGCTTCACCGGGTTAACAGCGTAGCGTGGGTCGTACTGGCTGCGGTTTTGCTCGAGAAAATACAGTAGTAGTTGCTTCACTTGCTCCCAATCAAAGGGCACGGGCTCAGCGGTCTGGTGGGCGGCTTGAATGGCGGCACCTAAATCGGGTCTGCAGAGCGAGCCGCGTGCCAACATAAAGGCCTCGCAGCCACTCGCACTGGCGCAGCGGCTGACATCCGACGGGCTCCACAATTCTCCATTGGCAATAATGGGGAAGGGCAAGCTCGCTCTGGCTTCACGTAACCGATGCCAGTGCGCCGGTGGGCGATATCCCTGACGACGGGTTCTGGCGTGAATGGTCAATTCGGTCAGCGGTGCGAGCTCTAGAGCACGGAGGATATCTTCCAATTCCGAATCGCTATCAAACCCCAGTCGGATCTTGGCCGTCACGGGGGTGTGGGCCGGTACACTGTCTCTTACGGCGATACAAATGGATCTGATCAGATCAGGGGTTCGTAGCAACGCTGCGCCACCGTGAGAGCGGTTTACGGTCTTGGCGGGACAACCGAAGTTAAGGTCAATGCCGGGCGCACCCATCATCGCCACTCTGCGCGCATTGGCGGCCATGAGCCCTGGATCAGATCCCAGTAGTTGCACGTAGACTGGGACCCCAGAGGCAGTGACGCCATCTGAAAGTAGTTCGGGGGCGTAGCGGTAAAACACTCTCTTGGGGAGCACAGTTTGAGACACGCGAACGAATTCCGTGACACATCGCTCATACCCGCCTATTTCGGTCAACAGCGCGCGCATGATGGAGTCCATAACGCCTTCCATGGGTGCGAGTATCAATCTGGGTGCGGGTTTCACCGGGGTGCTCATGCGGGGCAGGGTAACCAGATAATGGGCTTTTTAACAGGGGGCGTGACCTTGCGCCGTACCCTTTGTAAACTTGTGATTCTGACAGTTGTCACGTTGAATCGTGGCTTTGGACGCCCACTATGAATCCCAATTATCTCGACTTCGAGCAGCCCATTGCAGAGCTCGAAATGAAAATCGAGGAACTACAGGGCGTCGGAGATGATGCCGAGCTGAATCTTGCTGAGGAAATTGGGCGCTTGCGAGAAAAATCGACTGCGCTGACAGAAAAAATTTATTCCAACCTCAGTGCCTGGGACATCGTTCGGGTGGCGCGGCACCCTTTACGCCCATACTCTCTGGACTATATTCCTGAAATTTTCACCGAATTTGATGAGTTGCACGGTGATCGTCAGTTTGGTGACGATAAAGCCATTATCGGAGGGGTGGCGCGACTGGACGGCAAACCGGTGATGGTTATCGGCCAGGAGAAGGGAAGAGCCGTTAAAGATAAGGTTTATCGTAATTTTGGCATGCCCAAACCCGAGGGTTATCGCAAGGCGATGCGGCTGATGGAAATGGCTGAGCGCTTCAAGATGCCCGTCGTTACTTTGATTGATACGCCTGGGGCGTATCCGGGCATCGATTCCGAAGAACGGGGTATCTCTGAGGCCATCGCACAAAATCTTGCGGTGATGTCTCGCTTGAGGACGCCGCTGGTATGTATTGTGATTGGAGAGGGCTCTTCTGGCGGTGCTCTGGGTATTGGCGTCGGGGACCACTTGGCGATGCTGCAGTACTCCACGTATTTTGTGATCTCGCCAGAGGGTTGTGCCAACATTATCTGGAAGAGCTCGGAGTTTGCGCCCGCTGCCGCGGCCGCGATGGGGGTGACTTCCTCGAAACTCGAGGAACTGGGCATTGTTGACGCGACCATCCCAGAGCCGCTGGGCGGAGCACACCGTAATCCCCAGGAAATGGCCGTTCGCGTAAAGCGTCACCTCCTGAATCAGATTGACCGGTTGTCCTCGATGGATATGGAAGCCATGCTCGAAGCGCGTTATCGGCGGCTCATGTCCTACGGGAACTGACCCAAGGTCAGGGCCAGTTGCGCGAATTTCTCTCACCTTTTCCCGACAACGTAATCCGCGCTTCCCACTGGTGGGTGGCGCTTTCGGGAGGCGCCGACAGCGTTGCACTGTTGTACGCCTTGCACGCCATCCGAGCGGAGATCGACGGTCCACCCGTTTCTGCTATCCACGTTAATCATGGGCTTCATACAGACGCTACGGCTTGGGCCGATCTTTGCCAACGGCATTGCGATGCACTGAATACCCCCCTTCGCATAGATTATGTCGAGGTGCTTCCTTCCGGTCGTGGCCTGGAGGCCGCTGCCAGAGACGCGCGATATCACGCCTTCGAGAGCGTGTTGAATGAGGGCGATGTGCTGTTTAGTGCCCACCACGCGGACGACGTGGTAGAGACGGTAATGTTACGTCTGTTTCGTGGTGCCGGACCGAGAGGGCTTGCGGGTATTCCCCAGCAACGATCCTGCGGCAGAGGCGTCATTTTCAGACCATTTCTGGAGGCCCGAGGTGGCGCTTTACGCGACGCAGTAGAGAAGGTCGAGCTCGAGTACGTCACGGATCCCAGTAATCTCGAGGTGGAACAGGATCGAAATTATTTACGGCACGTGGTGATCCCGACGGTGGAGGCGCGGTGGCCCGGTTATCGAAATACCGTGCAGCGTGCCGCGCAGCTGCAGGCTCAGGTGCAGCGCCGACTCGCCATGCTACCGTTGCCGGTCATTCAAACCGCCTTGGGGGAGCCCGCATTGAGGGTGGATCGCGAGGTCGACCCGGAACTTTTGGCAGCACAGATTCACCAATGGCTCAGCGAAACGTCGGAATCAACCCCCGGCCAGCGCCGTTTGGTGGAGTTTGCCCGTCAGGCCTTGACTGCCCAGCCTGACCGATTGCCAGAGTTAAAATGGAATGGTCAGTGTTTCAGAGTGTGGCGACAGCAGATTATCGCAGTGTCTGAACTGGTGCATGACCCATGGTTACCAAAGACTATTGTGGTGGGTGAGGCGCTAACAGGCAGCTGGGGTGAGCTACGATGGACGGCCGAAGAGCCGGGAGTAACCCTCTGTCAGGGGGTATCACTGACAGTGATCCCCAGCCAGAGCGTTTCCTCACTGGCCTCCCCAGGCCGGACACGCAAGTCGACCCAAAAGTGGCTGCAAGAGATGAATATCCCTCCCTGGTGGCGATCTCAACTCCCTGTTTTATATGATGATAATAGCCCTGTTTGGATTTTGCCGTCGGGGCCGCTCGAGGGTATTGCTGCGCATAACCAGCGCTGCACTGGTCGCGGTCTGAGACCAGTCTGGCGTCCTTTTTCAGCGCTTTGAATTGAGCCTTACGCGGCTTCCTGTTAGACTAATCGTCCATTGGAGAGACGTTCCCGAGAGGCGCCCAAACAGGTGTCCGGGTTCACTCTTGCTTTGGTGGAATCCATGACGAAATATGTATTCGTTACTGGTGGTGTGGTGTCCTCGCTTGGTAAGGGGATAGCCGCCGCCTCACTCGCCGCGTTGCTTGAAGCCCGTGGCCTGAAAGTAACCCTCCTAAAACTTGATCCTTACATCAACGTTGATCCCGGCACTATGAGCCCATTTCAGCACGGCGAAGTGTATGTGACCGACGATGGTGCAGAGACCGACCTTGACCTTGGGCATTACGAACGGTTCACCCGGGCCACGATGAGCCGCGCCAACAATTTTACCGCCGGCCGGGTATACGACGAGGTGCTGCGCAAGGAACGCCGGGGAGACTACCTTGGTGGTACCGTGCAGGTGATTCCACACATTACCGACGAGATTAAGCGCAGAGTGATTGACGGTGCGGGTGATGCGCAGGTGGCCGTGGTAGAGGTGGGCGGCACCGCGGGGGATATAGAGAGTCAGCCCTTTCTCGAAGCTGTGCGTCAGTTGAAGCTGGAACTGGGAGGAGCCAACGCACTGCTAATGCATTTGACGCTCATTCCATATATTCCTACCGCCGGAGAGATCAAAACGAAGCCCACCCAGCATTCGGTGAAAGAACTGCGGTCAATCGGCTTGCAACCGGAGGTATTGCTCTGTCGCTGTTCGGTTGATGTGGATGACAGCGCGCGGCGAAAGATATCCCTGTTTACCAATGTAGAAGAGCGCGCCGTGATCCCTTTGCTGGATGCAGACTCCATTTACCAAATCCCTGGGCACCTGAATGCCAGTGGCCTTGACACTTATATTCTAGAGCGATTTGGGCTCGATCAGCCTGCCGCTGATTTGTCTGAATGGGAGGACGTCGTAAGAAGAGAGTTCAGTCAACGTCAAGGTATCGTCAAAGTCGGCATGGTGGGCAAGTATGTTGATCTGGTGGATGCGTATAAATCGCTGAATGAAGCGCTGGACCACGCCGGGTTGCAAACCGATACCCGGGTGCAGATCTCCTATATCGATGCTGAGGAAATTGAAGCAAAGGGCGTCGGGTTGTTGAAAGAGTTGGACGCAATATTGGTGCCAGGAGGATTTGGTGACCGCGGTATACAGGGCAAAATCGATGCGGTGCGTTTTGCCAGAGAGCAGGGTATTCCCTTTTTGGGGATTTGCCTTGGCATGCACATGGCGTTGATTGAATACGCGCGCCATGTATGTGGGTTAGAGGGGGCTCATTCAACCGAGATGCAGGCGGACACGCCTCATCCGATTATCGCGCTCATTACAGAGTGGCAGACTGCTGATGGCAGTGTTGAGCAGCGTTCCGAAACCTCTGACCTCGGCGGAACTATGCGACTCGGCGCACAACCTTGCCGATTAGTGTCGGGGACACGTACCCGGGAAATATACGACGTTGGGGAGATCTCTGAGCGGCATCGTCATCGATACGAAGTAAACAGTAACTACGTCGCGATGCTCGAGGACGCCGGTATGAAGATGAGTGGCTGGTCACTCGATGACGAGCTGGTAGAAATCGTTGAGTTACCTTCGCATCCTTGGTTTGTGGCTTGTCAGTTTCACCCTGAATTCAAGTCCCGCCCACGTGGAGGCCATCCTCTTTTTACCAGCTATATTGAAGCGGCGCTGTCTGTGTCGAACCTCCGTGGCGATGGCGTATGACGGGCGCTCACCGCAGCGTTGAGGTCGGGCCATGTTGTTTTGCAAATGATAAGCCGTTGGTTTTGATCGGCGGTATCAACGTGTTGGAGAGTCGAGACCTCGCGCTGACCTGTGCAGAGGCATTTGAGCGAAGTGCGCGGTCACTGGGGATCCCCTTCGTGTTCAAAGCGTCTTTTGACAAGGCCAACCGTTCCTCCGTTCATTCATTTCGCGGGCCCGGTCTGCAAGAGGGGCTAAAGCTGCTCTCGGAGGTCAAAAACACCTTTAGTGTGCCCACCATTACCGACGTGCATTCCCCGGAGCAAGCGTCTCCAGTGGCAGAGGTGTGCGATATCCTCCAGTTGCCTGCGTTTCTTGCACGCCAAACCGACCTCGTCGAGGCGATGGCCAGAACGGGTGCGGCCATTAATATCAAGAAACCACAATTTCTGAGCCCAGAACAAATGGCAAATGTGGTTAACAAGTTTCGCGAATGTGGTAATGACCGATTAATGATTTGTGAGCGGGGCAGTAATTTCGGGTACGACAATCTTGTTGTAGATATGCTGGGGTTTGACGTAATGCGTGACGTGACCGGTGGCTGCCCACTGATTTTTGACGTAACCCATGCGCTGCAGCGACGTGACCCAGGTGATGCAGCCTCCGGCGGGCGACGCTCGCAGGTTCTCAGTCTGGCCAAAGCGGGTGTGGCGGTTGGCGTTGCGGGATTGTTTCTTGAGGCGCACCCGGACCCTGATAAAGCATTATGTGATGGACCGAGCGCGCTCCCACTGGCGCAGCTGGAACCGTTTTTAGCTCAGGTGAAGGCGGTTGACGACCTCGTCAAAGCACAGCCCCCGTTGGTTGTCAGCTAAACCCTATTTAACAGGAGCCCTTTGTGAGTGAGATCGTCGATGTGCGTGCGTTCGAGGTGCTGGATTCCCGAGGGAATCCCACCGTTATGGCCGAGGTCACGTTACAAGACGAGAATGTGGGCAGTGCTTGTGCCCCTTCGGGCGCGAGCACAGGCACCCGGGAGGCCTTGGAACTGCGTGACGGAGACCCCGCCCGCTATCTCGGCAAGGGTGTTCTGACCGCCGTTGGGCACGCTAATGGCCACATCAGGGAATTGTTGTTGGGCCACGAGGCACTGGATCAGTCGGGTATTGATCAGCGGATGATTGAGGCCGACGGCACCGAAAACAAAGCTCGTTTTGGCGCGAACGCGATTCTTGCCGTGTCTTTAGCTGTCGCCAAAGCGGCAGCAAAGTCTGCCGGCAAGCCTCTTTACCAGCACGTCGCGGATCTGGCCGGAGTCACCAACTTGTCTTTGCCGGTTCCCATGATGAATATCCTCAATGGTGGCGAGCACGCAGATAATAACGTCGATATTCAGGAATTCATGATTCAGCCGGTTTCTGCACCGAATTTTGCCGAGGCACTGCGCATGGGGGCGGAGGTTTTTCACCACCTCAAGGCGACGTTATCTTCAAGAGGGTTGGCGACGGCAGTCGGAGACGAGGGAGGATTTGCACCCGACTTGCCCTCAAACGCCGCTGCATTGGAGATGATTGCCGAGGCAGTGGAGACTGCTGGCTATGCGCTCGGTGAGGACATCACCCTTGCACTAGATTGCGCGGCTTCTGAGTTTTATCGCGATGGGCGATATCATCTGACCGGAGACGGTCGGGATTTCGATAGCAGCGGTTTTGCGGATTATCTCTCGGAACTGGTTGACCTTCATCCGATTGTTTCTATTGAGGACGGGTTAGATGAGTCCGATTGGGCGGGATGGCGAGTACTGACTCAAAAGCTCGGCAAGCGGGTGCAGTTGGTGGGAGATGATTTATTCGTCACCAATACCGAAATTCTGAAGCGGGGTATTGATGAGGATATCGCCAACTCCATCCTGATTAAGTTCAATCAGATAGGCTCCTTGACCGAGACCCTTAACGCGATCGCGATGGCCAAAGAGGCCGGTTATACCGCAGTAATTTCTCATCGCTCTGGCGAGACCGAGGATGCCACTATTGCCGACCTGGCGGTGGGTACGGGCGCTGGCCAGATCAAGACGGGATCTCTTTGCCGATCCGATCGAGTTGCCAAGTACAACCGCTTGCTTCGCATCGAGTCGGAGTTGGGATTGACTGCCCCGTATCCGGGTCGGAATGTCCTGATGGGGCGCTAATGCGCTGGCTTATCTTCAGCCTGTCAGGGCTCTTTTTATTACTGCAATACCGCCTTTGGTTTGCGGAGGGTGGTCTGGCTGAAGCAGATCGCTTGCAGACCCAGCTAGCGCAGGCTGAGCAAGAGAACCAAAAGCTGATTGAGCGCAATGCCGCACTGACCAGCGAAGTTGTGGCGCTTCAGAACGGAGATGAGGCCGTCGAAAAAAATGCTCGGGAGAACCTGGGTCTAATTAAGGACGGCGAGGTTTACTACCAGTTCGTCGAGGGACAAGAAAGCCCGTGAATAGCATTTGGGGGGTTATTCCTGCCGCAGGTGCGGGGCGTCGCCTCGGGGGGGAAATTCCAAAGCAATATCGAGAGATAGCCAGCGCCCCGCTACTGGAGCATACCTTGCGAGCATTATTACGGTCTCCCGATATTCGTGGGATAGTGGTGGCACTGGATCCTTCGGATCGTCGCGCCGATGGGATTCAAAGCTTGGCCGATGTGCGAGTGGAGACAACTCCAGGGGGGACGGAGCGAGTGGCATCGGTATACGCGGGTCTTGAAGCCCTCGCTGACAGAGTAACGGATGATGATTGGGTTCTGGTGCATGACGCTGCAAGGCCGTGCCTCGACTATCCATCACTCTCTGGGTTGATCGAGCGTGCTCGTGCATGTGGTGAAGGGGTCATTCTTGCGGAGCCCGTGGCGGACACACTGAAACGTGTCGATGGGACGGGCGGCATTAGTGCCACAGTGGAGCGGGCAGATCTATGGCGGGCGCAAACCCCTCAGCTGTTCCCGTTTATGCAGTTGTATCAAGCCCTCGGAACCTGTCTGGATGAAGGTGTGAACATTACTGATGAGGCCATGGCTGTCGAGCGGGCAGGTGGACGCGTGCACGTGCTGGCAGGCCCTTCGAGTAATATCAAAGTGACGGTCGAGGCGGATCTGGCTTTCGCAGAACTTTTGTTGCTCCAGCAAAATAGGGAGGGAGCGTGATGCGGGTTGGACATGGATTTGATGTTCATGCATTCGGATCCGGCGATCATATTATGCTAGGCGGAGTCCGGATCGAGGGTGATCGCGGCCTGGAAGCCCACTCCGATGGCGATGTGGCGCTGCATGCGCTTTGTGATGCGTTACTGGGTGCCGCGGGGCTTGGCGATATCGGACAGCATTTTCCCGACACGGATCCCGCGTTTCACGATGCGGATAGCCGGGTACTTCTTCGATCTGTGATGGATAAAATCAAGCAGTTGGGTTGGCGGGTTAATAACATCGACGTAACCATCATTGCACAAGCCCCCAGACTCAGTGATCACTTGCCTGCCATGTGCGCCTGTGTTGCTAGCGATTGCTCAGTGAGCGAGGGACAGGTTAATTTTAAGGCCACGACGACAGAACGTCTTGGTTATGTGGGTCGTGAGGAGGGAATCGCCTGTCATGCCGTTATCCTACTCGAGCGTGGGGAGTCAGCTCCGTGAGCGAATTAGGAATTGGTATGACCTCCCAGCGGACGCGAGAGCGATTGATTCAGCGGCTGATGGAGCAGGGTATTACCCACTTCGAGGTGCTGGAAGCGATTCGCAGTATGCCGAGGCACTTATTTGTTGATGAAGCGCTGGCGCACCGTTCCTATGAAGATACCGCGCTTCCGATTGGTTACGGACAAACGCTGTCCCAGCCTTACATGGTGGCGAAAATGAGTGAATTAGCGCTCGCTGCGGGCCGCCCAAAAAAAGTGCTTGAGCTGGGAAGTGGCTCGGGCTACCAGACAGCGATTCTGGCCTCCCTGGTGGATGAGGTTTGTGCGATCGAGCGGATCAAGCCATTGTTGGATCGCGCTCGAAAACAGTTGCGCTCGCTCAAAATTCGCAACGTTCGTTGGCGACACGGCGATGGACTGGAGGGTTGGACCGCTGAGGCGCCTTTCGATTTGATTTTGGGTGCGGCGGCGCCCGAGCACTTGCCACAAACTTTGCTTGAGCAGTTGGCGCCGGGTGGCCGGTTAATCCTGCCCGTTGGTGGACGCAGACAGCAACTCATGATGGTGACTGCAACGGAGGAAGGCTTTCTTGAGGAAGCTGTAGAGCAGGTTAATTTTGTACCCATGGTCAGTGGCGTCTCACGATAGTGCGGCATCCTGTCGGCATATTTCTTCGCGGGTTGGCGATGGGTGCCGCCGACGTGGTGCCAGGCGTTTCTGGCGGAACCGTTGCCCTAATCACAGGTATCTATGAGCGACTCATCAGCGCCTTGGTGGCTGCCGACAAGGAAGCCCTCATCCTCCTCCTGCGGGGTCGGTGGAGAACGCTTTGGTACCGTCTTGATGGCCCTTTTTTAGCGCTCTTGTTAGCCGGTATTCTCACGGCCGTATTTTCTCTGGCATCTGGCGTGCATTGGTTGCTTGAGTATTATCCACAACCGCTCTGGTCGTTTTTTTCGGGTCTGATTTTAGTCAGCGGAATCGTATTAGTTCAGGAGGAAACTAATGTGACTCAGCGTGATCAGGTGCTGCTGTTTAGCTTGGGAGTGGCGCTGGCAGTGGGTATTGCGATCACGCCACCGGCGAGTTTTTTGACCGGTTTGTCAGGACTATTCTTTGCCGGCGCGATTGCGATTTGTGCCATGATTTTGCCGGGTATCTCGGGTAGCTTTATTCTTTTGTTGCTTGGCATGTATACGCCAGTGCTGGCCGCCGTTAGGGAGCTTCAATTTA
>Ga0209374_1003659_pt1 | contig 11862 bp, 10 predicted proteins | sample SaaInlLV_DNA_10m_FD_184683 | JGI IMG/M metagenome (GOLD analysis project Ga0209374, IMG submission 184683) | Marine microbial communities from expanding oxygen minimum zones in the Saanich Inlet - SI075_LV_DNA_10m (SPAdes) (version 2) | ecosystem: Environmental > Aquatic > Marine > Unclassified ...
CAGTCTGAAATAAGAGCTCAGATTACTAATAACCTAGCCAACGTTTCAACTGTTGGTTTTAAGGAGAGTTTTGCTCTGGCTTCTCAAACGGTTGATGTTAAGGGAGACGGATTTGAGTCCCGCGCATCAGTTGCGGTTGATAGCAAAGATATTATTAATCTCATGCCGGGAGTGCCTAATCAGACAGGCCGGGCTATGGACATAGCAATGCAAGCGGCAACTGTGCTTGGTGTTCAAGCTGACAACGGAGAAATCGGCTTTACCCGTCGCGGGGATCTGCGGGTCTCTCCAACTGGGTTAATAGAAAATGCTGCTGGTCATTTAGTCTTGGGAGAGGCTGGCCCCATCAATATTCCTCCCGGACAGCTAGTCACAATTAGTCCAGATGGCACTGTTTTTGGTTCACTCCCAAGTGAGCCTGCAGTAGCACCTATTGAACTTGGGAAGTTGATGCTACGTGATGCAAGTGAAATGCCTCTTACTCGCCGAAAAGACGGTCTTTTTGAGCCTATCGCAGAACAGTTTAAAGGAACTGACTTTCCTACGGGCCCCGAGGTAGTTTTACTCCAAAGTGGCTCTCTGGAAGGCAGTAATGTAAATCCTATCGAGGCAATGATTAAGATGATGGATTTCAGTAGGTCCTATGAATCCCAAATAAAAATGATAAATGAAATCAAATCAATCGACGAAACTGGCGCATCACTTATGAGAATTTCAGGGTAAGGGCGCAAGAACTAACAGATAAAGGACAAACACAATGGATGCTTCACTTTGGATTGCTAAAACGGGTCTTACGGCTCAGCAAACGCGGATGCAGGTTATCTCGAACAATCTAGCAAACGTTAATACAACTGGTTTCAAGAAAGATCGGGCAGTATTCGAAGATCTTTTGTATCAGAACATTGTGCCAGCAGGAGGCCAGGCCGATGCTCAGACTCAGACTCCGACGGGATTAATGCTAGGTACGGGAACTCGAGTGTTAGCGACCGAAAAATTGCATGCGCAGGGTAATATTATTACCACCGAAAATGCATTAGATATTGCGATCGCAGGAGAAGGGTTCATGTCGGTCCAGCAAGCTGATGGAACGATAGGATATACGCGTGATGGTTCAATGAAGCTTGATGCTCAAGGTCAGCTAGTGACCTCCGGCGGTGAGGCCATTCTTCCCGCGATTCAAATTCCTCAAAATGCTACCAGTGTAACTATCGGTCGCGATGGAACCGTTACCGCGGAATTGGCAAACGGAGGTGGATCTGCACAGGTAGGCCAAATCCAATTGTCTATTTTTGTGAACAATTCGGGTCTGCAGCCAGTGGGTCGAAACTTACTGAAGCAAACAGAGGCTTCTGGAGCTGCAATTGTTGCAATTCCCGGCGAAGGTGGTTCTGGAATGTTAATGCAAGGTTCGTTGGAAGCATCTAACGTCAATGTAGTCGAAGAGATGGTGAATATGATCGAGACTCAGCGAGCTTATGAGATTAACTCTAAAGCAATCTCGGCTGCCGACGGCATGCTTCGTTTCTTGAATAACAATCTTTAGGTCTTACAGATGATCTTCTATCGTTCTTTTTTCATATTGGGTATTTCGAGCATGCTTGGAGCCTGCGCAGGTCCAACTCAGATGTTGCCAACTTCCGAGTTTTCTCCCGTTCAGCCTATACCTGAGCAAAAACCGAAGCAGGTGACAGGTTCTATATTTACCAACGGAAGAGACTTGTTTGGTGACCTAAGAAGTTATCAGACGGGCGATATCCAGGTTGGAGACTTGGTCACTGTGCTGTTAAGTGAGACAACTCAAGCCTCTAGAACCTCTGCAGTTGCGACTAGTCGAACAACGGCTAACGATGCAATCGGAGTCAACCAGATGACTTCAATCATAGACAAAATAGGTTTTGGCGAAGGATTTTTTGAGGGTGTTGGAACTGAAGGTGCAGAGATTAAGAGTGACGGTAGTGGGTCTGCAGGGCAGGCCGCGAGCCTCACAGGATCAATTTCTGCGATGGTGGTAGAGATCTTAGCAAATGGGAACCTCGTGATAATTGGAGAGAAGCAGTTAGCGCTTACAGAGGGAACCGAGTTCATTAGAGTTAAAGGCATTATCAGGCCGGCAGATATCCAACCTGACAACACTATTTTGTCTCAACGAATTGCTCACGCCCAAATTTCTTACAGAGGAACTGGAGAGCTGGCATCCGCCTCCAGAGCGTCTTGGGGAACAGGGTTACTTTATAAATTTTGGCCTTTTTAGAGCGGTCACAGCGAGATTACTATGCTTAAAATTAAATTCTTGATTGCAGCTACAATTCTATTCACTTCATGTTTAGCTAGTGCAGACCGTATCAAAGATCTTACAGATGTGGCGGGCGTGCGCTCAAACCAAGTTGTTGGATTTGGTCTTGTTACTGGTCTGCAACAAACAGGTGACGGCAAAGATCTTCCTATGACGGCTCAGGCATTAAAAACGCTACTTTCAGGAATGGGAGTTAGTGTTGATGGACCGGTCACAGATTTTGATCTGGGTGATCAGCTGGCTTCTTTAGCCGCTCAAAACGCTAAGAAGGAGGTTAAGGTTGAAAACGTGGCCGCAGTGATGGTAACCGCTGAGATACCTCCTTTTGCAAAACCAGGTCAACGGATTGATATTGCAGTATCAGCCATCGGCGTGGCCAAGTCCCTTCGCGGTGGACAGTTGATCATGACTCAGCTACGAGGTATTGATGGTCAGACATATGCTGTAGCACAGGGTGCGATGTCTATTACTGGTGTTAGCGTTGAGTCAGCTGGCAGCAGCGTTCAGATTGGCGTCCCTACCTCAGGAAGAATACCTAATGGAGCGACTGTCGAACGCATGGTGCCAACGCCATTCGATTCTGCTGAACATATCGTTTTAAATGTCAAAGAGGCAGATTTTTCGACTACCACTGCAGTAACCAAAGCCGTTAATGATGCCTTCGGACTCGGAACTGCAAAGGCTCTTGATGGGGTTTCTATAGCTATTTCTGCGCCGATGGAATCTTCTCAAAGAGTCGCATTTTTAAGTATGATTGAGAATCTTGATGTTGCTCCAGGAGAGCCTACAGCTCGCGTTGTGATCAATTCACGCACCGGTACGGCAGTTATTAATCGCAATGTCAGAGTAACAGCAGTGGCGGTTACCCATGGTGCAATCACAGTAAGTATTTCTGCAACTAACGAAGTTAGCCAGCCACTACCATTCTCAGATGGTGAAACTCTTGAGGTGCAAAACGCAGATGTAGAGATTGCAGAGGCCCAGAATCCAATGGTGCTTTTCCAACCTGGAGTTGACTTGCGCGAGCTGGTAGATGCAGTAAATCAGGTAGGGGCGTCACCCTCCTCACTTATAGCAATTTTAGAAGCTCTAAAAACTTCCGGCAGCTTACGCGCCGAATTAGTGGTGATCTAATGCAAGATATCACTTCAACTGCCAAAAGCCACCTCGACTTTGCAGGTCTTGGTGAGCTAAAGGCGAAGGCAAACAAAGATCAAGCCAGTGCAGCCCAAGAGGTTGGACAGCAGTTTGAAGCTATGTTTGTACAAATGATTTTTAAATCTGTTCGTGAAGCAAATGCCACCATGAAAAGCGATCTCATGGGCTCTTCAAGTGTGGATACCTTTGAGCAGATGTATCACGACGAACTATCTCAAGTCATGGCACAAAAAGGTGTGTTTGGATTAGGTGATTGGCTAACAGACCAAGTTACCGGACAAACCAAAGGAACACAGGGCATTAAGGCTTATGAACAAGCCCAACCGCCAAGTATGCCAATTAACGCTCCTGAATCACCAAAGCCTGTAGCGTTATCTTCCAGGGACTATATTCTAAACAGAGGACTTGGTAATGGTTGATATTCTAAATATAGGTGCCGGTGCAACTCAGCTATATCGATCAGCGCTGTCCACTGTCAGTAACAACATTGCTAACATGAATACTGATGGCTATACACGGCAGGTATCTGCTAGTGCAGAGAATACGCCTATCCAGATGGGCGGTATGTTTGTCGGTGACGGTGCTCGTTTGGCCAGTATAACGCGTGCGTTTAGTGAATTTAATGAGAGTAACTTACGCAATAGCAGCAGCGATTTAGCGAATCAAGATCCAATGATCAAATATACCGACAGAGTTGTTGATATCATGGGATCGAAAACCGCAGGACTAAATAGTGCTCTGGATACATTTTTTAACTCCGCGAGAGATTTAAGTTCAGATCCTGGCTCCACAACTTTAAGAAATGGTTATCTTCGAGATGCCGATGGTTTAGCGGTGCGCTTTAGGGAACTTGCGGGCCAGTTAACTAGCGTTGAAGAAGAGACACAAACCAGCATTAACTCGCAGCTAACATCCTTAACAAGTCTGGGTAAGCAGCTCTTGGCAGTTAACCAATTATTAGAAAAAAATCACTCGGGCAATCAGCAAGCTCCAGCACTCCTTGATCAGCGGGACAATATCCTAAGAGATATGGCTGAAATTACAAAGATACACGTTAAACAAAACACGTCTGGGTCTGTTGAGGTTCGCTTGGATAGCCAGACAGGTACTCCTGTAGTTGTTGAAGCTCTCCGGTCAACTGAATTTTCGGCGACCTTCGATGCAACCAAACCTGGTCAAGCGGAAATCTTAGCAAATGTGTATGGAACAGCTAATCCAACAGCCTCAGTTATCGGTGGGTCATTAGGTGGTCTAATTAATTTCAGAACTCAAATATTAGCGCCCACTTTGGCTAGTCTTAATGGCCTAGCAGAAGTCGTTGCCACAGAGGTAAATGCTTTACAAACTACCGCTGTTGATGCAAGTGGGGTTAGAGGAACCAACTTATTTAATGCTGATGTTGCCACTACTGGGGCTGCTGGCTTTACTTTACTCCAGACGGATGCGTCAAAAGTAGCTGCAGCGGGACTTCTGAAAATATTACCAAATGCAGGAAATACTGGTAGCGCTAAATTAGATTACAGCCAAATCGCATCGGGTACAGCGACGCCAAACTTTACTTTGTCATTTACGACAGCCGCAGGTTATAGCATTGGCGGCGCGGCAGTGGCAGTAGATGCAGATGGTGGCTTTATTCATGAAGGGATTAATTATGCTGTAACAGGTACTCCAGCAAATGGTGACACCTTTACGGTGGGACTAAACACTAATGCTGCAGGTGACAACAGAAATATTCGACTAGTTGCTCAGCTCCAAACTAAGGAGGTTACAGCGGATGGCCGCACAGTGAGCGACAGCTATGTTGATATGGTCAATGTAGTAGGAGCAGCCTCCACGTTAGCGAAGATCTCCCAAGATGCGTTACAGGTTGTTTACGACCAAGCTGTTATGGAGAAAGACAAGATTTCTGGTGTAAGCCTTGATCAAGAAGCGGCGGATTTAATACGATTTCAGCAAGCCTTCCAGGCTGCTGCGCAGATTATTCAAACCTCTAACAAGATGTTCGACTCTATTATCGGGATCAGATAAGGATTATTAGATGAAGATTTCAACGTCCCAAACATTTGATACGGCGGTATCACAAATGAATCGTCAGCAGTCAAAAATTGCTGAGATGCAAGCCAAGTTAGCTTCTGGAAATCAGTTAGTGAAGCCAAGTGATGATGCAGAAAAATCAGGAATTATTCAGAGGCTAACTTCAGCTTTAAGCCGACAGGACAGTTTTGAAGCTGGATTGGATCGAGCCCAAAGTCGACTTTTAGCTGAGCAGTCTGCACTGATGAGTTCTGAAAACATCCTTCAGCGTATTCGCGAGTTAGCGGTGCGAGCCGGGAATGATAGCCTCAGTGTGGCAGACAAAACAGTGATAGCTGGAGAAGTCAGTAGTCTGCGAGATGAACTATTTGCATTGGCCAATAGCCAAGATGTCAATGGTAACTATGTATTTGCGGGTTCCGCTGTGCAATCTGCTGCTTTTGTGGCTGCTGCAGATGGAACCATTACCTATCAGGGCGACAAAAATCTAAGTTTAGTTGACGTGTCTGATTACAGGACGCTTGTCATCAATCGACCTGGGGATGAAGTATTCAAGCCTGTTGCGCGTACTGATGGCGCTGGCGAGACCGCAAGTATAGGATTTTTTGCAGCGATAGATGATTTTGCCGATGCACTCATAGCGGACAATGATGTGGATATATCTAGAGGGCTAACCGAGGTTAGCAGTATTACAGAGAGCATGGGAATAGCTATTGCCGATCTGGGAAACCGCATGAATACAGTAGATTCTCAACGTGATGTTTTGGCGGATACTAAGCTTCGGTACCAAGAGCTACTGTCAAATGCTGAAGATCTAGACTACGCCACAGCAGTTACCCAATTATCGGCAGAGCTTTTATCCTTAGAGGCCGCACAAGCTAGTTTTGCAAAAATTTCACAACTAAACCTGTTCAACTACTTGCGATAGAGATGATAAATGAGTGAAGTTAACAGTGTTGCTTCGACGGTACTAACTACCTTAGATGTTGGTTCGGGTCTTGATATTGCAAAGCTATCACAAGATTTGACAGACGCTGAGAAGGTACCCAAGCAAGAGGTTATCCAGGGCGATATTGATGCCACTGAGTCATCTATATCGGCTTATGCTTTGGTAAAATTTCAGGTTGATGCGCTTAAAACGGCGTTTGAAAAGTTAAATGATGCCAATGAATTAGCGACCAGCAAGGGCACTTCATCTGATGCGGCAAAACTTACATTGTCCTCAGTTGCTGGCAGTGCGGCCGCAGGAGCTTATGACTTTACTGTCAGTCAGCTTGCCCAAAATCAACGGGTAATGTCAGATCAGTACACCTCTAAAACGCAGGCCCTAAATAGTGGCTCTGCGTTTGATATTTCCTTAGCCGTGGGCACCACCAAGTCTGCAGTAGCAGCAGTTTATAGCGCCACTGTGACAGCCTCTGAGACAACAAGCTTAGTGGTAGGTGATGGGACAACAACGGTTTCGGTTGCCAGTGCAACCTATAGCACCATTGATCAGCAAGTCGCTGCGATACAAGGTGGTACTAACTACAACAGTTTATTGTTCACGGTGGCTAAAAATACCGCGGGCAATGCTATCGAGTTCACTTATAAAAATACTGGCTCGGTTGCCTCTACCCCCACCTTTACTGGTTCCGGTAGCACGCACACCATTACTAATCCAACCGTTGGTGTGAGTGTTTCAACGCCGGTGACAGGGGTCGCGGCACAATATAATGTGTCAGCCACTGCATCCGAGACCACAACACTAGTTGCCAGTGATGGCACTAATACCGTGTCCGTTGCTAGTGCTGCCTATAGCAGCATTGCAGATCAAGTCACTGCTATTAAAGCAGCATCGGGTTACGATGATCTTTTGTTCACCGTTGCTGCCAATGATGCAGGCAATGGCTTTACATTCACTTATAAAACCACAGGTGCTATTGCTACGGCTCCAACCCTAACGGGCACTGGGAGTAGCCATACGGTCAGTAACACTACTACAGGTGTTACTCCGGTGAATGCTCCAACAACGACAACCATCAATGTAGCAACCGATACGCCAGCAGGTGTTGTTAGCGCAATTAATGCTGCGAATACTGGCGTGACAGCGACGTTAGTAGATACAGGAACGGGTGGAAATAATTACAGAATTGTTCTGGCCGGGCAGACTGGTAGCAACGGTGTATTTGCACTAACATCGTCGCCTGATCTTGGATTCCATGACACCGCAAACTCATTACAGACGGCCCAAGATTCGATTATGAATTTTGAGGGTCTTAGTGTTACTCGTGATAGTAACAACATCACAGATGTGATTGATGGTGCCACCATTAATTTAGTCGGCACAACCTCATCAGCTGTGCGATTAAATATTACTAATGATAAATCAACACTGAAGACAAATCTTCAGGCCATGGTGGATACCTATAACGGATTAAATAACTTATTTACTACCACTACATCCACAACATCAGAGGCTGAGCTTGGTGGCGCTCTGGCGGATGATACGTCCATGGTGAGGTTCTTAAAGGACCAGATACGCGCATCAATATTTGCTGATTCATCTACTAAATCTGGTGACATTAATGCTATGCGAGACCTTGGTATTAGCATTGACAAGACAGGGACAATGACCTTTACAGCAGCAACCTATGATGCAGCTGTTTTAGCAAGTTATGATGATATTGTAACGATGCTCACTGCAGGTACTAGCAACGAGAGTCTGTTCACGTCGTCCAGCAAAGGCTTGTCTCAAGATATAGCGACTGCCCTTAGTAATTTTACTGATAGTGATGGCATTGTTACCACTCGCTCTAAGAATGCCACAACCTCCCTAGCTGATCATAAGGAGGAATTGACCAAACTTGAGACACGGATGGAAGCGGTATACCAGCGCTACTTGACTCAGTTTACCGCCATGGAATCACTCATGGCCAGCATGGACGCCACAAAGGACTACCTGACTGGGCAGCTAGAATCGCTCTCAAAGGCCTACGATGACTAATTGCTATTAGTCCGATTTACTGTAGTAACGACAGCACTGACTTTGCGTGCTGATTTGCTTGTGCTAACACTGCTGTACCTGCCTGCTGAATAATCTGTGCTCGCGCAAGTTTTGTTGTTTCAGCGGCGTAATCTGTATCCAAAATCCGACTTCTTGCTGTCCTTGAATTTTGGGAGATATTTGTTAAATTATCCGCCGCATACTCCAGTCGATTAATCGTTGCTCCTAGGGTCGCTCTATGACCGCTTACCCTAGCTATCGCGGTATCAATATATCCTAAGGTCGTTGACTGGGCGCCACCTGTTATCACCTGGGCGGCCAAATCGATTGTCTCATCGCCTGAAGTGGTGCCAGCTGCCGTGGCATTTAAGTTGGTAAAGATGTCTAAATCAGCTGAGGTGCTACCATCAATACCGGCTTGTGATGCTTCTGTCGCACCAAAGTCAGTGTTCAGGTCTGCAAAGGTAATACTAATGGTTTGGCTCGCGTTGGCACCTACCTGAAAGTCAACTTCACCTAAAGAACCATCTAAAATATTGCGGCCATTCCACTGTGTATCGGTTGAAACAGAATGAATCTGAGCTTCGAGGGCTTCAAATTCTGTATTGAGAATGGCGAGCTCTGCTGTTGTATTTGTTCCCGTAGCCGCTGACACGGTGAGTTCGCGCATCCGTTGCAGCATGCTCTCAACTTCAACCATGGCACCGTCCGCTGTTTGTATCATTGATGTGGCGTCATTGGCATTTCTAGCTGCCTGATCTAGTCCCCGAATTTGCGAAGTTAATCGAGATGATATTGCAAGCCCTGCGGCATCATCTGCCGCTGAACTAATTCTCACGCCTGAAGATAGCCGCTCCATGGCTTGGCTCATGACACGCTGGTTTTGGGTCAAGGCATTCGCCGTCAATGTGGCGGCAATATTGGTATTTATACTTGTCATCGTATTTATTTTCCCATGTTAATTTTTGCATTTTAGAGAACGCACTTAGGGAAAATACCAAGCAGTATTTTCCCGTTATCGACTACATCGACAGAACTTGGGGAAACTTTAGAAGAAAGCGCACTTTTTTTTCAACTATAAAAAATAAGCCTTGAAAGACATTATTGGATACACCTTCACATATAAAATGAGGCAATAAAAAAAGCCCGACCCCCAAGGGGAGCCGGACTTTTGCAGCGACAGGACAATCGCAACAAACTTTTAAAACTATGTGTCCTTTAACTATTACTATCTAAGTAAAGCTAGTACTGATTGCGCCTGCTGATTCGCTTGTGACAGCATGGCAGTGGCGGCCTGCTGAATGATCTGCGTACGGGCAAGCTCAGTGGTCTCTGATGCATAGTCAGCATCCATAACTCGGCTGCGTGAAGCTGACGTGTTTTGAGATACGTTTGACAAGTTATCGGCCGCGTACTCGAGTCTATTGATTGTTGCGCCCAACGTTGCCCGATGTGCATTGAGCCTAGTGATAGCATTGTCAACATAAGAAAGAGTAGTCGAGTGGGTGGCGCCACTTGTAATTATGGCTCCTTTCAAGTCATTAGTGGCTGTACCGGCTCCACTAGAAACCGTGCCAGTTCCCGAATCCAATCCAACCATCAGGCCAGTATTAGCCGCTAGGGTTGTGCTCGCAGACCCACCATCAGTGTTCAAGTCTCCAAATGTCACTGCGATAGTTTGTGATGCATTCGCTCCAACTTGAAAGCTCACTTCGCCAAGCTCTCCATTTAGGAGCGCAATCCCATTCCACTCAGTGTCGACCGAGATATCTTGGATCTGTTCTTCCAGGGCTCTAAACTCAGTGTTCAAAGCTGCTTGATCTGTTGTACCCATCGTTCCAGATGCGGCTTGAACAGTAAGTTCTCTCATTCGTTGAAGCATGGCTTCCACCTCTATGAGAGCACCGTCCACAGTTTGGACCATAGAAATTGCATCATTAGCGTTTCTAACTGCCATGTTAAGGCCATTGACCTGAGACGTCATTCTGCTTGAGATAGCAAGCCCCGCGGCATCATCGCTAGCCGAATTAATTCGTACACCAGTTGACAGGCGCTCCATGGCCTGACTCATGGCCCGTTCATTTTTGGTTAACGCATTAGCGGTTATCGTCGCTGCATTGTTTGTATTTATTACAGTCATTTTAGTTTTCCCTATGTTGGGTAAAATTTAGAAAAGAAGTGAAACCTTTGCCCTGTCAACCTTTCCCATAGTTTACTAATCGACACAAGGTGGCAAAGCTTTAGTATTAAGTGGCATTTAATTTCCGTTTAAGCCTGCCGCTTTGCCACTTTCCTGTAGGCAAAAGATAAGACAAAAAAAACCCGGCACTCAAGAGTGCCGGGCTTTCATTGCGACAGGACAATCGCAACAAACTTTCAAATTTTGTGTCCTTATCTAACTGATTACTTCAGTAAAGCCAGTACAGATTGAGCCTGCTGGTTAGCTTGCGATAACATAGCTGTGCCTGCTTGCTGGATGATTTGAGTACGAGCTAGCTCAGTAGTCTCTGATGCATAATCTGCATCTAAAATTCGGCTGCGTGAGGCAGAAGTATTCTGAGAAACATTGGCTAAATTGTCAGCTGTATATTCCAGGCGATTTATAGCGGCACCATAATCAGATCGCTTTTCATTGACGTTAGTCAGGGCAGCATCAATAGTAGAGATTACATCGGCAGTATTAACTGCCTGGTCAATCAAATCTTTGGTTCCACCAGTACCACTACCAATTCCAGCAGTCCCCAAACCGACCAAAAGGCCAGTGGCTAAAACTGCTTCGGTGGTCGAGTCAGAGGCATTGAAGTCTGTGTTCAGATCACCAAAAACGACAGAGATTGTCTGAGAAGCATTAGCTCCGACCTGAAAATCTACCGAAGTACCGCTCGCTCCGATGCTACCATCGAGTATCTTGGAGCCATTAAATTCGGTGTTCTTGGCGATTTCCTGAATTTGATCACGAAGAGCAGTGAACTCAGTATTGAGAGCGGTCACATCTGTAGTGCCCATTGTCCCTGAGGCGGCTTGAACGGCAAGCTCGCGCATGCGTTGGAGCATATTAGTTACTTCAATTAGAGCGCCATCGGCGGTTTGAACCATTGAGATTGCATCATTTGCATTACGAACAGCCATATTTAGGCCATTAACCTGAGATGTCATTCTGCTTGAGATAGCAAGCCCCGCGGCATCATCGCTAGCCGAATTAATTCGTACACCAGTTGATAGTCGCTCCATCGCCTGGCTCATAGCGCGCTCGTTTTTTGTGAGAGCGTTGGCGGTCAAAGTTGCCGCTGTATTTGTATTGATAACAGTCATTTTATTATTCCTTATTAAAAAATATTCTTATTTAAGTAGTGCTAGTACAGATTGAGCCTGCTGGTTGGCTTGCGATAGC
>Ga0209374_1003662_pt1 | contig 11846 bp, 10 predicted proteins | sample SaaInlLV_DNA_10m_FD_184683 | JGI IMG/M metagenome (GOLD analysis project Ga0209374, IMG submission 184683) | Marine microbial communities from expanding oxygen minimum zones in the Saanich Inlet - SI075_LV_DNA_10m (SPAdes) (version 2) | ecosystem: Environmental > Aquatic > Marine > Unclassified ...
GGCGAGGCTGCTGTCCGCAGTAATGGCATTGAGCTTGGCAAGGCCTTCGTCTGTACTGCCGTTTTGGTAGAGTGCAAACGCTTGCCCGAGTTGAGCGCGGCCGGCGAGTGCTGGCTCTGTCAGTGCGGCGGCAGCCAAATTGTAGAATTCGAGTGCTTTCTCGTAGTCTTCAGCTGTGTAAGCGGCGTCAGCAGTGCTGAGTGCGGCAAATCCACCGAGTGCTTTGTTGCTATTGGCTTTGGCGAAGTCTGCGAGTGTTTCACTGGCGTTGGCTTCAGCATATTCGGCTTGGAGGGCTATTTCTGAGCGGTCCTTGAAGATGCGTAAGCTTTGGTAACCAGCGACAACCAGTAGCAGCACAGTGATGCAGCCAATTAGGAAGCTCTTGTTCTCCATCCAGTAGATGCTGACGCGGTCTTCGAAAGAGATCTCCGCAGACTCTTCGAGATCGATGAGGTGGCGTTCGTCGATAACCTCGTCTTCGGGCATGAGAGGGTTTTTGTGTTTCTTTTTTGGTGGGTGATTCATGGAAATTAATGGCTAATGATTGATGAATAATGGGTAATGACTGATATTTAGCTATTATCAATTAGCAATCAGTCACTGCGACGGAGTCGCTAGTCGAAGACGACGGTTTTGTTGAGGTAAACTAGAATGCGGTTGTCGAGATGAAGACGGATCGCTTGGGCAAAGACGGATTTTTCGAGGTCTTTTCCTTTGCGAACCAGATCAAGCACTGAGTTGCGGTGATTGATCCGCGTAACGTCTTGGTGAATAATTGGGCCTTCGTCAAGGTCTGCTGTGGCGTAGTGCGCTGTGGCCCCGATAAGTTTGACGCCCCGAGTGTGCGCTTGGTGATAGGGCTTGCCGCCAGCAAATGCAGGCAGGAAAGAGTGGTGAATGTTGATCACGGGGCAGCCTGCCTTGTTCAGGAAGTCGTCAGAGAGCACTTGCATGTAGCGCGCCATCACGACGAGGTTGGCATTGTGCGAGTGCACGATCTCGAGCTGCGTGGTCTCGGCTTCGGCCTTCGTGTCTTTGGTCACGGGCACGTGGTAGAACGGGATGCCGTAAGTTTCGGCGTCCGTTTTGAGTGCTTCGTGGTTGGAAATGATGCATGCAAGTTCGCCTGCCATTTCGCCAGATCGGAAACGCAAGATCGTGTCGTGGAAACAATGATCGATTTTAGAAACGAACAGGGCGACTTTGGGGCGATCCGCCGATTTCGCGACTTTGACCGTCATGCCGAGCTCTTCGTGGGCAAATTTCTCAAAGGCCGCAGCCTCTTCGTCGATTTGACCAGATGGGGTCCATTCTACGCGTTGGAAGAAAATATTCGCTTCCTGATCTTTATGTTGATCGGCGTGATGAATGTTGCTGCCACGTAAAAAGATCCAACTCGACACGCGCGAAACGAGACCGGGTTGATCCGGCCCGTGGAGCAGTGCGATAATTGTTGGGGCTTTCATTTATGAAGAGTGTAATTCTTCTCTTTATCATAATCTCCTATCTCTGTAGGAATGATGATTCAGAGTCGGATCAAAAGCAGAGGCGAAATTAGCGTGGATTGGCTTCTTGGCTGTAAGACTGAATCGAACGCACCTCGTAGCCCTTCTCGCGCAGTGATTTGATGCCTTCGACTGCTGCAGAGGCGGCCGAGATCGTCGTCATGATGCAGATGTTGTGCTTCACGGCTTCGGTGCGGATCATGTTCTCGTTTTGGCGAGGCACGGTGCCTTGCGGTGTGTTAACGATCAGCGAGACCTTGTTGTTCTTGATCAAGTCGATCACGTTCGGGCGACCTTCGCTGAGGCGGCAGACGTGCTTCACTTCAATGCCGTTGGCTTTGAAGAGCTTGCCAGTGCCTGCTGTGGCGATGATGCCGAAGCCGAGTTCGCTGAGTCCGCGAGCAATTTCAACGGCGCGCTCTTTGTCGTAGTCTTTCACGCTAATGAAGACGTCGCCAGAGTCGGGCAGTGCTGGCTTTGCTGCCATTTGTGATTTTGCAAAGGCAACGCCGAGATCCTTATCGAGCCCCATGACCTCGCCAGTCGAACGCATTTCTGGGCTCAACATGACTGGAGCGCCTGGGAAGCGGTTGAATGGGAACACGGATTCTTTGACCGCCCAATAAGGAGGAATGATTTCTTTGGTAAAGCCGAGGTCTACTAGCTTTTCGCCGGCCATGATACGGGAAGCGAGCTTCGCGAGTGGCACGCCGATCGCCTTGGAGACGAATGGTACGGTACGGGAGGCACGTGGGTTGACTTCAATGATGTAGAGTTCGTCGTCCTTGATCGCGTATTGCACGTTCATTAGGCCGACCACTTCGAGCTCTTTCGCTAGCGAATAGGTAGCTTGGCGAACGGTTTCGAGGATCTCTTCGGAGAGCGTGTGTGGTGGCATCACCATGGTCGCATCGCCAGAGTGCACACCTGCGAACTCTACGTGTTGCAGCATACCACCGATCACGGTTGTTTCGCCGTCGGAAATACAGTCCACATCGAGCTCGTAAGCATCTTCGAGGAACTTATCGAGTAGCACTGGAGTGCCGGGGGCGACGTCGAATACTTCGCGGACGATCTGCTTCATTTCGTTCATGTCGTAGACGATGAACATGCCGCGTCCACCGAGGACGAAGGAAGGGCGAAGTAGAATCGGGAAGCCGATTTCACCAGCGAGTTCGTAGGCTTGCTCTTGCGAGTTGGCGATACGGTTGTCTGGTTGCTTGAGGCCAACACGGTCGAGGATGTCGCGGAAGAGGTTGCGGTCTTCTGCTGCGTCGATCATCGAAGGCGATGTGCCGATGATGTTTACGCCGTGTGCTTCGAGTTCGGTTGCGAGATTGAGTGGTGTTTGACCGCCGAATTGGACGATCACACCGTCACAGCCGGACTGTGTGTAAATTTCTAAAACGTCTTCGAGTGTAAGTGGTTCGAAGAAAAGCTTGTCGGATGTATCGTAGTCAGTCGAAACGGTTTCTGGGTTCGAGTTGACCATGATGGTTTCGAAGCCTGCCTCGCGAAGTGCGAAGGAGGCGTGCACGCAGCAATAGTCAAACTCGATGCCTTGGCCGATGCGATTCGGGCCACCGCCGAGAATCATGATCTTTTTCTTGTCGCTCTTAGCGATTTCGTTTTCGGAACCGTAAGAGGAGTAATAGTAAGGTGTGAACGCTTCGAACTCAGCCGCGCAAGTATCTACGAGGCGGAAGTTTGTTAGCACGCCGAGCTTTTCACGACGCTTACGCACGGCTTGGCGGTTAGAATGAACCAAGTCAGCGATCAATGCATCACTGAATCCGGCTTCCTTGGAAGTTTTCATTAGCTCAGTATCTAGCTTTGCGAGGCTGCTCTTGCGCAGGTCACCTTCGATTTCAACCAGCTCACGGAGTTGGCTAATAAACCAAGGGTCGAGTGCGCAGGTATCGAAGATTTCTTCATCAGTCATTCCATTGAGGAATGCATGACGCAGCCAGAAGACGCGTTCGCAAGTCGGAATCGCGATGCCTTCGCGGATCGCCTGCATGTCGGTGATCTTTTCTTGGAATTTAGCTGGGCCAACAAAGCCTTTGGCACCGATTTCGAGTGAGCGCAGTGCTTTCTGAAACGACTCCTTAAAGGTGCGCCCGATTGCCATGGCTTCACCGACAGACTTCATTGCAGACGTTAAAGTGGTGTCCGCTCCTGGGAATTTCTCAAATGTGAAGCGAGGAATCTTGGTGACGACGTAGTCGATGGTCGGCTCAAAGCTGGCCGGCGTCTTCTGAGTGATGTCGTTGCTAAGTTCGTCGAGGCTGTAACCAACTGCGAGTTTCGCAGCGATCTTAGCGATCGGGAAGCCTGTTGCCTTTGATGCGAGAGCTGACGAGCGAGAGACACGCGGATTCATCTCAATCACGACCATACGGCCATTCTTCGGGTTGACGGAGAACTGGATGTTTGAACCACCAGTTTCGACGCCAACTTCGCGGATACATGCAAAGGATGCGTCGCGCATAAGTTGATACTCCTTGTCGGTCAACGTCATCGCAGGAGCGACTGTGATTGAGTCGCCAGTGTGGACGCCCATTGGGTCAAAGTTTTCAATCGAGCAAATCACCACGCACTGATCCTTGTGGTCGCGCATGATTTCCATCTCGTATTCCTTCCACCCGAGTAGGCACTCTTCGACGAGCACTTCGGTGGTGGGGGATAGGTCGAGACCATTCTGCACCATCTTCTCGTATTCTTCGCGGTTGTAGGCGATGCCTCCACCGGAACCGCCGAGCGTAAAACTGGGGCGAATAATAATCGGAAAATCGCCGATGGTGTTGTCGGCAGCTTCAATCGCTTCGGCCAGTGTGTGGACCGTTTCGGATCGTGCTACGTCGAGGCCGATCTTGAGCATCGCTTGCTTGAAAATATCACGCGCCTCGCCCTTGATGATGGCTTCTGGCTTCGCGCCAATCATTTCGACGCCATACTTCTTAAGTATGCCGGCATCATGTAGATCCATCGAAAGGTTCAGCCCAGTTTGACCCCCGAGCGTCGGAAGTAGGGCGTCTGGGCGCTCTTGGTCGATGATTTTTTCGAGTGCATCCACTGTAAGTGGTTCGATGTAAGTGACATCGGCGAACTCTGGGTCCGTCATGATGGTCGCTGGGTTACTGTTTACGAGGACGACTTTGTAGCCTTCTTCGCGCAGCGCTTTACAAGCTTGAGTGCCTGAATAGTCGAATTCACAGGCTTGGCCGATAACGATCGGGCCGGAACCAATGATAAGAATTGTCTGAATGTCGGTGCGTTTTGGCATAAATTGGTCGAAAGGGTGGATTTTTTGCACTCTCATGCAAGCACGAAGACGCGACAGATTAGTGGGAAAGTCATTTTTTTTCGCGTCGCAATTTTACACTTGGGCTGTTGTCATAAATATTAGTTTATACGCTAATTATTTTTTATGACCCAAAACAAGAAATCAGTCATCTTTGTCGCCATCGTTTTAATTGTCTTGATGGTAATGCCTGTGATCGTGCTCATGGTTTCCAAAGGAGGTGATTCGGCTGCGGCAAATCGAGTAGACATGTCGATCCCTACAGGCGGCCAAAGCGTCGAGGCAGTCAACTATGATCTGCGTCAACTGGCGGAACGTGCGGAGGAGTTGCTAAGCGAAGATTTGGCAGCCGCACTGCGAAGGGGCGATGTGTCACTCGATTTTATGGCGGCGTTAAACAAGGATCTTGATAAGGCGCGGGACGCGTTAGCGGCAGGAAAAATCGAAAAAGCCGAGCAATATTACAGCACTGTGGTGGACGCGGCGAATGCACAGCTCGGTGCTTTGGCAGTGGCCGAGACGGCCCGCGTTCTGGATAAATCGACCTATGCGGAACTTAAGCGCCTCGAATACTTAAGGACTGCCTTTGAAAATACTTATCGTGAAGCGGTGGAGACATACAACCAGGGATTGCGTGATTTGAATGCCGGCAATTATCAAGAGAGTGTCGATGGCTTTGAAATGACGAGTGCGATTCTGGGCGATTTGGAAGGTCGCTCAGTCCAGCAAGTTGGTGGGATGTTGGAAGCCGCGAATGCCGCATTAGCAGAGTTGGATCTAGTCGCAGCTCGATCCGCATTTGAAAAAGTGCAGCAAATCGATTCCGCGAATACGGCTGCGGCGGATGGTTTGTTGATAGTTAGTTCCTTAGAGGGGATTGCGACTGAGGTTCAGGCGCTCAAAGCACTTCAAGCAGCGGGCAATCTTAACGAGGCGATGATCCAACTGGAGGCATTGCTGGTGAAGCATCCGAATAACCCATTTCTGCTCAATGAGCGTAAAGTGATCGATACGCAGATTCGGGCGCGTGAGTTTAAGGCGGCTCTGGCGCTCGCGACCAAAGCAGAAGCTGAAGGCGATCTACTCGCTGCGGTGACAGCGTTGGAAGTCGCGATTGCGATTCGCCCCAGTCCCGAGCTGAACGAGCGGCTCACTGAGCTCAAGCTGAAGGCGAAAGCTGCGCGTTTGAAGGTATTGCTGGAAGATGGATATAATGCATTGAAAGCTGGGAGTTTTGATGGGGCGCGTCAATTGTACCGAGAGGCGGTCGCACTCGCTCCCGAGTCGAAGGAAGCCCGCACTGGACTCGAGAAGGCTTCGAGTCTCTACCTCGCAAATATTCGCTACACGCAAAATATTACATCGGCGGCGAAGTATTTGCAGGAAGGGCGCTATCCGCTCGCCGCGAAATTTTTTAATGATGCGATGACGAGTCGCCCTAGCAGCGTGCCGCTGAGTCAGGTGCAGGAAGAGTCGCGACTGCGTGCCGAGTTAGCGATTCAGGGCCAGCAGGTTGAGTTGCATGTCGTATCCGACAAAAAGACCTATGTGAGCATGATCGGGGTATTTGCTCCCGAGCGTTTTAAGGAAAAGGATCAAAAGCTGTATCCTGATGTCTATAAATTGAAGGGCACCCGAAAGGGTTATCGCTCGATTGAAATCGAGATTAAAATAGATACTCGAAGTTCGAAAGAAATTGAAGTAATTTGCACCGAGAAAAAATGAGCCGCCGCTTGCTATTATTTATACAGAGTTGCTTCGCTTGGGCGGGCGGTCTGTTGATCTCCGTCGCTGCGACGTATGCCGGTGTAGATCCTGATTTGTTTGACGGACGCATGATGACGCCTCCGCCGCCAGCAGAATCGCCAGAGGCGAGTGGCAGCGAAGGTGCGAGCGGCGAAGCAGAGCAGAGTGCTGGCGAAGGCGCAGAGGAGGCCTCGTCACAGTCGCGTGATTTTAGCGAGATTGATGGTGTGACTGCTGGCGAAGCAGTGGCGGGCGAGAGTTCGAAAACGGGTGCTGCGTCCGAATCATCTAGTGATAGTGGGCGTGATTTTAGTCGTGTCGGGGAGGTTGTTGGAGGTGAATCTGTTGACAGTGCGAGTTCTAAGTCAGGTGCGACCACGCCGAGCGCCGGCAGTGGTGGCGGAACATCGGTTGACGGTGCTACTGGCGGCGGCAGTGGCGGCGGCGCAGGCGTGCCAGCCGTAGAAATGACTGGCACTGGCGGTTCAGGTGGCGGCGGCGCACCGACTGAGCGCAGTTTTGAAGATTTTGGTTTTGGAGCGACAGGTGGAGCGAGCAGCACGGTCGAAGTGCATGAGTCCAAAAGTGCGAGTGTTCCACCGCCGCCGGGTTCGCCCAGCGGCTCTGTGCCGCCTCCTACGAGCACGCCGAGCGCTGGATCAGGTGCGGGTGCTGCCACGCCGGGGGTGGAAGCTGGTAGTGGCGACTATGGTTCGGATTTACCTATAGGTCTGTAAATATGGAAATTTCAAACGTCAGATATAATATGAAGCAATTGAGGGCTCTCGGGTGGCTGTTATTGGTGTTATTGATTGGTTCTGTTAACGGCGTTGCGCAGAGTGTATCAGAGATTCGCGTGATCAAGGAGTCGGCGATTTCGTATGCCGGATTTTTGTCGAAGGCTCGGTTTGATCAACGTTTCCCTGGGCAGATGAAGGCAGGGCCAACCGAGTTAGACAGCGGTTGGTATGTGATCTATAAGCACGAGAGTCTGAGCTATTATTTTGGCCCGATCCTGCTCGAATCCACTGGGCAGGATTATCTGGCACAGTTGACCAAGACGGTTGAAGCGGCAGTGCAGCAGCGCCCTTCGATTGCAGATTATCGCTTGGAGTTAAGCTTCGAGCCTTCGGAGGTAGCGGAGAGTGAGAGCTCTCGGAGTAGTGAGAGTGATAATGCTGGGAGTGGCGATAGTACGCCACCGCCAGCGTCTTTTGATATTTGGCGATTCGTGCGTAGCGTGTTCGGGCTTTAGGCGCGCCAGTGCTTTGATAGATTAATGTTATGAATATAAATTGCATCTTGAGGAACTTACAAATCGCATCTTGGGGGCTGATCCTCGCCGTGCTGACTATCTTTTATGGTCAGGCGATGGGCATTGTTTTTGGGCTAAACGAAGCTGCCATTAAAAATGACTTGAAGTGTTCGGCGAGCGAGGTTGTAGAGTCAGTCTATCAGGGAGATAAAGCTGTAATGCATGCGGTCACTGCGAAGTCCTGGTCTTATATGAAGCGGTCTCACTTACATGCTGGGGGGATGGGCACGACCGCTGTTTGTCTAATTATTCTAGCTTGTTTGCTGGCTCCTTCTAGGCGCCTACTTCAAGCAGTCAGCGTGGGCTTAGGTGCGGGCGGATTTGGCTACTCGATATTTTGGATGTGGGCTGGGTTTCGAGCCCCTCGCCTCGGCGGGACTGGGCTTGCTAAGGAGTCTCTGCAGTGGTTGGCGATGCCGAGCTCGGCGGTGTTTGTGCTCGCTACAGTTGCGGTGCTGTTTCTGTTGCTGGCATTCGCATTGCGTCGCGTGCAAACTATAGATGCGTGATTTTGTGTCTTCAATTGTCAGAGCTTTGCCTTCTGTGCTTTTTCTAGCTCGCCATTAGGCGAGGCCTCGACAAATCAGAATACAATGCAGGAGAAAAATATTTACCTAAGAGCGTTGGAAGCCGAGCAGCAGGGCGACTGGAAGCGAGCACATGAGATGGTGCAGCATATGGTTACCGCGGAGTCGGCGTGGGTGCACGCGTACCTGCATCGAGTCGAAGGCGATGAAGTTAAAGCGGAGTATTGGTATAATCGTGCGGTGCAACCAGTCTGCACCACCAGCTTGGATGCCGAGTGGAAGGCATTGTATGCGGAGTTTGAGGGCTTGGATCGCTGCTAATGTTTGGGAGTCACTCAGTTCAACTCACTGAGTTTAGGGTTTTGTATTTTCTGTGATTTTTGTGGTTAACACTTGCTGTGTTGTCGCTAGAGTCGGCCGCACATGACACTGAATGACCTAGGATGGAACGACCGCTTTGAAGCGGAATTTGCAGATTGCCGAGACAAAGGCTGGGTGCCTGCGCGTCTGATTCGGGACAACAAGATCTCGTATGGTGCGGTGCTTGATGATGGTACTGAGATGGAGGTGGCTTTAGGTGGCGCGGTCTACCACGAGGCGCAGACGGATGCGGAATTGCCTGCAGTTGGTGATTGGGTCGCACTGGAAATGGGTGCCGAGGGCAATGAATACGAGGGATTGATTCGTGCGCGCATGGAGCGGCAGACTTGTCTTTCGCGTAAAGCTCCCGGCAAGGGTACTGAAGAGCAAGTGATGGCTGCCAATGTGAATGTCGTTTTTGTCGTAACCGACGCTGGGCAGGATTTCAATCTGCGCAGGATGGAGCGCTATTTCACGGTGATGCTACGCAGTGGTGCGCGTGCTGTGGTATTGCTGAACAAGAGTGATCTGTATCCGGCTGAGATCAACCAGATGGCCCACGATGCCCTGGCAGCGCTCAACCCGGATGTTGAAGTAATACTGACGTCTGCCATCGAAAGTTCGGGAGTCGATGCGATTCGGAGCTACCTGGAGCCGGGGGTAACGATTGCGTTGATTGGTTCCAGTGGCGTGGGGAAGTCTTCGCTGATCAATCAATTGATCGGTCAGGATTGGCTCTGGACGGGTGAGGTGAATGGTGTAACTGGCAAGGGGACCCATACGACGACGGCGCGTGAACTGTTGCCGCTGAAGGCTGGTGGTATGTTAATCGATAACCCAGGGATTCGCGAGGTTCAGGTCTGGACCGATGCGAAAACATTAAAGGAAAGTTTTCGCGATTTCGACGAGGTCGCCACTCAATGTAAATTTCATGATTGTAAGCACCGCTCGGATCTGGGCTGCGCGATTCAGGCGGCGATCGAAGAGGGCATCTTAAGTCGTGAGCGCTTTATTAATTACCTGAAACTCGATTTTGAACTGGAGAAGCTCAGCCAGCGTAAGAAAAAACGAGAACTCACAGTGAGTCGTCGCACCCGCCGCAAGCTGAACTCTAAGGGCGAGAAGTATAGCCGCAAGTCAGCTCGAGAGGGGCGACGATAATTTAGTATTTAATAATCGTCTTCTTCGAGTTTGCGGTAGAGGCAGATGTCGCGGTCGCCGTAGTAGGCGACTAGGATCGCGCCTTCGCCGGCGACGGCGTCAAAAAGTTTGAGCATCATCTCTTGCTCGCCAGGCCATGGGTAAACGAAGAACAAGTCCACTTCCTCGATGTCAATATCCATGCCTTCGTAGCGCGGATTGCCCTCGACGCTATGGCCGAAGCTATCGTCGCGCACGATATCGTGTCCGCTCAGTGCATCGTAACTAATGAAGCCGTCGGGGATGTAGCTGATGGGTAGAAAATTTGCGTCGAGGCCTTGGTCGCCGAGCAGTGATTCAGCCTTTTCGACCAACGTTTCTTCAATTTCTATGCCGTGCGCTTCGTAGCCAAGCAATGCGGCGAATCCAGTACCTACTCCAAAGCCGCTGCCCCATTCGATAAAGGTTTCACCGAGGGGCAGGCTTTGTTCTGTGACGTGGCGTAGCGCTGCATAAACTTGCGCTGGTTCGCTCGGCACGTAGCGGGGGTAGCGCTTGTTGAGCTTCTGCTCGTAGAAGTCGTCGCAGCGACGGTCGGCTTCGTCAATGAAGTCTGCAACCTCGGGCGGCAGTCTGTGGTCTTCGACGGTGTATGGGATTTCTTCGTAGGACACGGTTAGTGAAGAGTGATAGTTATAGTGGTAGTGAAAGCTGTGCCTTAACAAATGCTGGAGGGAAATGCTCTGTCATTTCTATGCGTATAAAATGGCAAGCTGGTTGGTAGTCGGTGGCAACGACGGAGCGATACCCTCGATCAATAAAGCTAGATCCATTCTTTTTTATGTATCCCCTAGCAGGCGCTCGATGTCGCGGCGGTCTTTCTTGGTCGGTCGACCGGTGCCTTTGTGGCTGAAGACTTTGGCGTTCTCGCGTTTTTCGCGGGCTGCCTCATGTTCAAATTCGGGTGTTTGATCTTCGAAGTAATTCGGTAGCAAAGCCGCGCCGACACGTTTCTCTGTGAGACCGACGACGTGTAAGGTTCGAGTGAGTCTTTTGGTGCGTGCGATAATGGTGTCGCCAGTCCGAATTTTTGCCGAGGGCTTGGCAATGGTGCCGTTGTGCCGAATCGCGGAACCGCGACAGGCATCGGCAGCATCGCTGCGTGTTTTATAAACCCGCGTACCCCAGAGCCATTTGTCTATGCGGACAGATTCCATTATTTGTATGAGAGACTTGAGCTAAAAGATTTGAGCTAGGAAATTGTTATCGGTTGCTGAGGGCCGTAGCCATTTTTTCGAGGCCTTCAAGGAGTCGGCTACGTGGGCAACCGAAGTTGAGGCGCAGATGCTGAATGCCATCAAAGGGAGTGCCGTCGGATAGTCCGACGCCATTATCTTCAAAGAATTTTAGCGGGTTCTCAAGCTCCAGTCGTGTGACGTCGAACCACGCGAGGTAAGTTGACTCCATCGGGCGGAAGGTGATGCCTGGGATTTGCGTTTGAATGAAATTGTAGGTGAGTTCGTAGTTGCTGCGCAAATACGTAATCAGTGCCATGCGCCATGGCTCACCTAAGTTATAGGCGGCTTCGCAGCCAGCATAGCCGAAGCAGTTAACCTCGGTGATGATGCCGCGAATCGTTTTCTGGAATTGGAGGCGAAGCTTTGAGTTCTCGATAATCGAGAATGCGCACGCGAGGCCGGGCAGGTTGTAAGTCTTGCTCGGAGCCATCAGTGTAACGGTGCGTGCGGCGAGGCTTTCGCTGAGTTTCGCGGTAACGATGTGCTCTGCGTTTGAGTCAAACACTAGGTCGCAGTGGATCTCGTCGGAAATGAGGATTAGGTCGTGCTTCTCGCAGAAGTCGCCTAGGCGGGAGAGCTCTTCTTTGCTGTAAACGCGGCCGACCGGATTGTGCGGACTGCAGAGTATGAAGAGTTTGGTGTTTGGTT
>Ga0209374_1003674_pt1 | contig 11827 bp, 10 predicted proteins | sample SaaInlLV_DNA_10m_FD_184683 | JGI IMG/M metagenome (GOLD analysis project Ga0209374, IMG submission 184683) | Marine microbial communities from expanding oxygen minimum zones in the Saanich Inlet - SI075_LV_DNA_10m (SPAdes) (version 2) | ecosystem: Environmental > Aquatic > Marine > Unclassified ...
TGGCTGGAAATTCATGTTCAACCGCCGCCGCATCAATGCTGTTATCGGCGTGAAGCACCAGCATGCGCCTGACCAGATTTTCCAATTCGCGCACATTGCCCGGCCAATGCCAGGATTTCAGCGCACGTAACGCTTCTGGGGTAAAGGTTTTTGACGGCAGCCCCTCCTTGACCGCATGAAGCTGGAAATGCGCAACAAGCGGGCCGATATCTTCAACGCGTTCGCGTAATGGCGGCAAGCGCAATGGCACCACATTCAACCGGTAAAACAAATCTTCACGAAACAGGCCTTGATGCATGAGGTGATGCAAATTCTGGTTTGTTGCGGCAATGACCCTGATATTTGTTTTGACCGATCGCTGCGCACCAACGGGCAGATATTCACCATCCTGCAACACCCGCAAAAGCCTTGTTTGAGCCTCGGGCGGCATATCGCCGACCTCATCAAGAAATAGCGTTCCGCCCTCAGCCTGTTCAAACCGGCCTTGATGATGCTTTGCCGGACTAGACCCATCATCCTTGGCCCGCCCGAATAATTCGGCTTCGACAAGGTCACGCGGTATCGCGGCAAGATTGATCGCGACAAAAGGGCCAGCGCGGCGGCTTCCAAGATCATGCAGCGCACGCGCAACCAATTCCTTGCCCGTCCCGCTTTCACCCGTCACAAGGACGGTTAAATCGGTGCTAACAACCCGCGCCATCGCTTTGAAAATATCCTGCATTGGGCGCGACCGGCCAATTAACGGGCCGCCCTCTTCGATTGAGGCTGTCTTGGTACTTGACCGGCTTGGCGTGCCGATGGTTTCAACCGCGCGCTGCGTCACCTCGATCAAACTGCGCAGTTCAAATGGTTTTGGCAGATATTCAAAAACGCCAACCTGCTGGGCTTTTACGGCGGTCAGCAATGTTGAACGCGCGCTCATCACAATGACCGGTAAATCGGGGCGGCGTTCTTGAATGCGGGGCAGCAGATCAAGCGCATCACCATCCGGCAAGGCAACATCGGTAATCAAAACATCGCCTTTGCCGGATTCGATCAATTTCCACAAACCCGCCGCCGTGCCGCTTGATTGCACAGCATAGCCCTGACGGGCAAGCGCCTGCTGCACGACAAGCCTGACCGATTTATCATCCTCAGCAACAAGAATAAGCGGTGGCTTTGCATTCATTCGGCTGATCCTTTTGCCGGTTTCGGTGGCGAAGACGCCGGTTTACCCGACTCGGCAACCGGAAAATTCATCCGAAAGGCGGTTCGACCCGCCGTTGAATCCACCTCAATCATACCGCCATGATCAGCAACAACGCTGGCAACCATCGTCAAGCCAAGCCCACTGCCACCATTGCGCCCCGATACAAACGGGTCAAAAATATGGTTGCGGATATCTTCGGGAATGCCGCGCCCATTATCGATAATATCAACCTGAACCGGCACATGCGATCCGCCATCGCTTGCCGCCAATGACAGGCGGCGACCGCGTGAATAGGATGTTTTTATCACAAGTTCTGCATTTTTATCAGTTGCTTCTGATGCGTTTTTGATAATATTAATGAAGGATTGAATCAACAGGTCACGATGCCCATTCACCAATGGCAAGGACGGATCATATTGCCGGCGGATCACCAGATGCGCACCATAAGATGCCGCTGCCAGCCCAAGACAATGATCTAAAACCTCGTGAATATTCACCGGGCTAAGAACAAGGCGCGCACCACCGGCAAAGCCTTCCATACGATCAAGAAGCGCGGCAACCCGGTCACTTTCCTCGACAATCATGCGGGTCAAGACGCGGTCTTCATCGCCAAGCCCGGACTCCAATAGCTGGGCAGCGCCTTTAATGCCGGCAAGCGGGTTTTTGACCTCATGCGCCAGCAGAGCCGCCATTGCCGAGATAGACCTTGCCGCACCGCGAAATAGTGACTGGCCGCGAAGCCGTTCAGCAAGCGCGCGCTCTTGGATTGACACCAGCAGGCGCGGCGTGTCACCAAACGGCGTGATCTGCACATTGACAAGCTTTAGCCCCAGCTTTGGCCCTGCCAGTTCCAGCCCTTGATCACCTACCGACACATGCTGATCGCGGGCGCGCTGCAACATCGAAAACAAGCTACCATCAGCCGGAATAAATCCATCTAGCGGCATGCCAGACAGGATCATCTGGCTTGATTGAAAAAACATCTCAGCCGCTTGATTGAGATAGATAAAGCAATTATCCGCATCCAAAACAAAGATCGGGTTAGGCAGGCTGGCCAGAATCTGCGCCATGCTAACGCCCGAATGGTGATCGAGATCATGGTCATGGTGCAGATATGCGGTTTGATCGGTCGCATCTGACCTGTCTGACGGTATTGATTTTGACGGCGAACGCATCACGCCGCCACATCGCTTGGGTCAAGCGCTTCAAAAAATTCATCGACCGCCGCGAACACCATTGCGGCATCGGTATTGTTATTGGCAATATCACGCAATTCGGCAGCACCGGGAAGACCATGCGCATACCACGCGATATGTTTGCGTGCCAACCGCATCGCCGCGGTTCCATAATGGCTAAGCATATCGTCAAGATGCGCCCGCATCAGATGATGCCGCATACCGATTGACGGGGTTGGGCGAACCGCCTGTCCCGCCAGAAAATCACCAGCCTGCGCCAAAAGCCACGGACGCCCTTGCGCCCCGCGCCCGATCATCACACCAGCTGCCCCGCTTTGTTCAATCGCCTTTTGCACTGTGTCAAGACAGGTAATATCCCCATTCGCCACCACCGGAATATCAACCGCCGCCACTACATCCGCAATTTTTGCCCAATCGGCCGCGCCATTATACATCTGACAGCGTGTTCTGCCGTGGATGGCCAGCATCTTGATTCCGGCATTTTCAGCCATCTTGGCAAGTTGCGGCGCATTCAGGCTGTCATCATCCCAACCAAGCCGCATTTTCAACGTAACCGGCACATCAACAGCATCAACCACAGCCGCCATAATGGCACCGGCAAGATGCGGATCTCGCATCAAGGCCGAGCCTGACAATTTGCCAGTAACCTTTTTGGCAGGGCAGCCCATATTGATATCGATAAAGCTTGCACCAAGATCAGCACAGATTTTCGCCGCTTCGGCCATAACCGGCGGTTCCCAGCCCGCAAGCTGGATTGATAGCGGTGCTTCGGCAATCGCTTCGGTTCGCAATTTCCGCATTTCGCTTTTCACATCGCGAAGGACGGCGGCGCTGGCAATCATTTCGGTCACCACCAAACCGCCGCCACAGCGGCGTACAGCGCGGCGAAACGGCCAGTCGGTTACCCCTGACATCGGCGCCAAAATGGCCGCATGGGGCAAGATGTTTCCATCAATAGCAAGAGACATAAAAGACCCCGAAACAGACCCGAAAAGACAAGCACCGATAATGAACATCGGTAAAACGCCCACATAATAGGCAATTAATGCACAAAAATCCATCACTTAACGTCAATTGCCGCCAAAGCACCAACAATATGATCAAATTGGCGAACCGCCCTGATGGTACGCGCTTGCCAAGCTGAATATCCATTGGACAAAGCGCCAGACATTGGGGATAAGAAGGACTGTCATGCACGAAAAAATTATCTCACGCCCAGATCAATCCGGCAGCAATTCATGCGCGGCGATTATTGTCGCCGCCGGATCAGGCGTGCGCGCGGCCAGCACAAGCAAATTCGCCTCGCGCCAAGATAGCCCCTTGGGGCATGATGACTTTGGGCATGATGACTTTGGGCATGATAATTTTGCGATAAATAATTTCGGGAATGACCTGCCAAAGCAATTCTGGCGATTAGGTGACAAACCGGTTATCGCCCATGCGTTTGATTATTTTCATCACCATCGGGCGATTGCTGCCATCATTCTGGTCGTGGCCGAGCCTTTTATCCCCCATATGGCCGATATTTTACCCGAAACGCAGAAACCCGTTCATCTTGTCGCTGGCGGGGCCACGCGCCAGGACTCGGTTCACGCTGGTTTGACTGCCCTTGCTGGCCTAAAAAATTGCCAAAATATCGACTATGTTGCCATTCACGATGCTGCCCGTCCCTTGATACCAGCCGATCTTTTGGGCGGTTTAATCGCCGCAATAGACAATAGCAATGACGGCAAGCAGATAAACGAAATCATTGGCGCGGTTCCGGTTTTGCCGCTTGCCGACAGCATCAAAACCATCGACAAGGACAATAGCCACGACAACCCGACAAGCCGCCGCGGCCTTATTAGTGGTGGCCTTATCACTGGCGGCATCGACCGAAGCCAGCTTGCCGCGGCGCAAACACCGCAATTATTCCGCCGCGACATCATCACCAAGCTGCATGATGATTTTGCCGGCAAAGGCGGCTTTACCGATGATTGCAGCCTTGCCGAAGCAGCCGGTTTCAAAATTACCATGATCGATGGTGCCAAACAGCTTATGAAGCTGACCGATGCTGATGATTTTGCTATGTTATCGCATCGTGTCGCGGCCGACAGCGCGATGCCAAATTACCAGCAGCAAACGGATGATAGCAGCATGACAGAAACACGCTTTGGCACCGGCTTTGATGTTCATAAATTCAGTGATAAAGCTGGCCCCATCTGGCTTGGCGGCATCAAACTGGATAGTGACCGCCGTATGCTGGCACATTCGGATGGTGATGTTGGATTACACGCCCTATGTGACGCGATTTTTGGCGCGCTTGCTGATGGCGATATTGGCGCCCATTTCCCGCCATCTGATCCGCAATGGCAAAATGCCGATAGCACGATATTTCTGGATTTTGCCACCAAACGTGTTTTGGCACGCGGCGGCCGGATTATGAATCTTGATCTTACCTTTATTTGCGAGACGCCAAAAATTGGCCCGCATCGCGATGCCATTCGCAGCCGCATTGCCGAAATATGCGGCATTTCAATCGACCGTGTTAGCGTCAAGGCCACAACATCCGAAGGGCTTGGCTTTACCGGTCGGGGCGAAGGGATCGCCGCACAAGCAAGCGCCAGCATCACCTTGCCGGCATCACCTGACCAAAACTTGCCAGATGACACGGCAAAGTGATGGTTATTCGCGGCTCACTTCGATCATCGCTTGCTTATCTTGCCACGCTTGGCCCGATTGGGCATTTACGCCCTGCCCCGGGCACAATCGGATCGGTTGTCGGGGTCGTAAGCGGCTATATGATTGCCGGCTATGGCGCCGGAATATTGGCCGCGGCAACTTTGCTTGTTACGATTATCGGCGTTTTCGCGGCTGATGCTTATGGCCAAACCACCGGCCGCAAGGACGCACCAGAGGTCATCATTGATGAAGTGGCAGGGCAATGGATCGCCCTGATCATTCTGCCGCTTGATCTTTGGTGGTTTGCCGCTGCCTTTGTTTTGTTCCGGTTTTTTGACATTACCAAGATTGGCCCTGTTGGCATGGCCGAGCAGCTTTCGGGCGGTGTTGGCGTTATGGCCGATGATATTGTCGCCGGCCTATTGGCCGCACTTTGCCTGTGGGGCGCAGGACAAATATTTTTCGGCTTTTAGATTTAACTTCGGTGGCGAGGCGCAATGACTGATAACGCAACCATGACAATATCTGAACTGGCCAAGGCCATTATCACGCTTGCCAGTGAAAAAAACGTGATGCTTGTTCTTGCCGAATCCTGCACCGGCGGCATGATTGCCGCTGCATTGACCGATATTGCCGGTTCATCGGCGGTTCTTGATCGTGGCCTTGTGACCTATAGTAATCAGGCAAAACAAGACCTTCTTGGCGTCAGTGACGATATCTTGGCCAGCTATGGCGCGGTTTCGGCCGAGACGGCCATTGCCATGACCACTGGCGCGCTATTGAAAACGCCTGCCGCCCAATTGGCAGCATCGGTTACCGGCATTGCCGGGCCGGGTGGCGGCAGCCAAGATAAACCTGTTGGGCTGGTGCATTTTAGCTGTCAATGGCGCGGCAAACCGGCGGTTCATGATCATCACATCTTTACTGGCGATCGTGATTCAGTTCGCAAGAAATCCCTATATAATTCATTAACAATGATTTATAATGAATTGAAATAATTTATTATTTATTGATCAATCTTTTGCCGTACAGTGAATCGGCGCGGGTCTCAAATGCCCGCACCATGCGCTTAACCGCCTCGGTAAATAGCGTCTCAATGACCGATTGCAACAGCCGCGAATTAAATTCAAAATCGACATAGAAATCAATTTCACAGCCATCAGGGTGATCAAGAAACCGCCAGTGATTGGTCAAATGTTTGAACGGCCCTTCGGCATATTTCACAGTGATTTCCAGCGTTGCAGGATCAAGCTCGACATAGGATGTGAATTTTTCGCGAAACATATTAAAGCCGATGATCAAATCAGCGGTCAAAGCATCGGTTGATTCCTGCCGGATGCGTGACGCCAGACACCATGGCAGAAATTCAGGATATGACCGCACATCGGCAACAAGCGCATAAAGGTCTTGTGGCCGGTGATGGATCACCCGTTTTTCCTTATGGATTGTCATTCTTGCGCGCTCCGATACCTATGCGCCAAGATACACAGCGTTTCGGGCCGCTTGCAATGCGGCAAAATCGGCATCGGCATGATAGCTGGATCGGGTCAAAGGCGTTGACGACATCAGCAAAAACCCTTTGCCAGCGCCTATGTTCGCAAATTGTGCGAAAATAGCAGGCTCGACAAACCGGTCGACAACCGCATGTTTTGGCGTTGGTTGCAGATATTGACCAATCGTCATGAAATCAACATCGGCGCTTCGCAGGTCATCCATCAATTGCCCAACCTCGCCATCGGTTTCACCAAGGCCAACCATAATGCCCGATTTGGTAAAGATGGTTGGATCAAGTTCTTTGACTTTTTGCAAGATGGATAGCGAGTGGAAATAGCGCGCACCGGGCCTAATTGTCGGATAGAGGCGCGGTACGGTTTCCATATTATGGTTAAAAACATCAGGCCGCGCCGCGACAACAATTTCAACAGCGCCTTCTTTACGCAGGAAATCTGGCGTCAAAACCTCAATTGTGGTGCCAGGTGACAATTGGCGGATGGCCAGAATTGTATCGGCAAAATGCTGTGCGCCGCCATCATCCAGATCATCACGGTCAACCGAGGTTATCACCACATGACGAAGCCCAAGCTTTGCCACTGCTTTGCCAACATTTTCCGGCTCATGCGGATCCAAAAGATCAGGTCGCCCCGTGGCAACATTGCAAAAGGCGCAAGCCCGCGTGCAAACCGATCCCAAAATCATCATGGTGGCGTGTTTTTGTGCCCAGCATTCACCAATATTCGGGCAAGCCGCCTCTTCACATACGGTCACAAGATTCAGATCACGCATCAATGATCTTGTTTCAGCATAGGCAGCGGAAACCGGCGCTTTTACGCGCAACCATTCAGGACGGCGCGGCTGCGGCCGATCCGGATTTTTGCGTTTTTCGGGGTGGCGTTCCGCCCCTTTGCTTGTGTTCATCTGTGGCATGGTTTTTTCTTAGCAGACTAACCAGATAAAGAACAACCGATTAACGGCTGGCAAAAAGGCTTTTGCCAAAAAACAGATAATGCAAAGACAAGACAGCCAGCATCATCAGCCTTACAATTTTAGAAATGAATGGCGCGATCATAGGCATCAAGAACCGATTCATGCATTGCCTCAGACAGGGTTGGATGCGGGAAAATCGTTGCCATTAATTCGGCTTCGGTTGCTTCTAATGTCCGCGCAATTGCATAGCCTTGAATCAATTCGGTGACTTCAGGCCCAACCATATGCGCCCCCAGCAATTCGCCGGTTTTCGCATCGAAAATCGTTTTGACAAAGCCGCCATCATCGCCAAGGGCAATCGCCTTGCCATTGCCAGCAAAGGGGAACTGGCCAATTTTCAGATCATGGCCAGCCTGTTTTGCCGCCGCTTCGGTCATGCCAACTGATGCGACTTGTGGGCGGCAATAGGTGCATCCGGGCACAGCCCCCGCGCCAATCGCATGAACATCTTTTTGACCGGTGATTTTTTCGACACAGATAATGCCTTCATGGCTGGCTTTATGCGCCAGCCAAGGCGGGCCGGTTACATCGCCAATGGCATAGATGCCAGCCTCGCCGGTCGCCCCCCATTGATCGGTCACGATATGGCCGCGATCGACTTTGATTTTGGTCGCCTCAAGGCCAAGATTTTCGGTGTTGCCGGTAATGCCAACCGCAAGAATCATCCGGCTTGCCTGCAATGGCTTGTCTTGGCCTTCAATGCTGGCCTGAACCCCGTTTGCATCGCTTGTCACCGCCTGCAATTTGACGCCGGTCATAATCTTGATGCCGCGCTTTTCGAATGATTTTTGAACAAAAGCAGACACATCTTCATCTTCAACCGGCAAAATACGGTCAAGCGCCTCGACCAGCGTCACCTTGACACCCATATCATGATAGAATGAGGCAAATTCACTTCCAATCGCACCGGAACCAACAATGATAAGCGATTCCGGCATGGTTTCGGGAACCATTGCTTCGCGGTAGGTCAGGATGGTTTTGCCATTAGCCTCGATATTGGGCAGAGCGCGGGCGCGGGCACCCGTGGCGATAATCACATGCTTGGCTGATACCATATCCCCATTTGACAGATTGATCTGGCGCAAACCGTCTTTTGCTGCGCCAAGCTTGGCTTCGGCCGCAATCACCGTCACCTTGTTCTTTTTCAGCAGATGCTTAACCCCCATCGACAGGCGGCCGGCAACCTTGCGTGACCGTTTCACCACAGCCGCAAGATCGACTTTCACCTCGCCAACCGTGATGCCGAAATCGGCCATTTCATCAATTGAATGACGTAATTCGGCAGCGCGCAGCAAGGCTTTGGTTGGAATACAGCCCCAATTCAGGCAGATACCGCCAAGATTCTCACGCTCGATCACCACCGGCTTTAGCCCAAGCTGGGCTGCCCGAATGGCCGCAACATAGCCACCAGGCCCGCCACCAATCACGGCAATGTCAAATTGGGTATCGGTCATTCTAGTCTCCTAATCGGCGAACTGGTCGGCTTGCAATTGGTCAATCGCACGGCGCATTACAACAGCATCGTGCCTTACAAAAACATCGCGCCTTACAAAAGCATGGTAACGGGATTTTCAACAAACCCCTTAAAGGCCTGAAGCCATCTAGCACCAACCGCCCCGTCAACAGCGCGATGATCGGCCGAAAGGGTAACGCTCATCACTGTTGCCACGGCAAGATTGCCATCAATGACAATTGGCCGCTGTTCACCGGCACCAACCGCTAGAATACCACCATGCGGCGGGTTAATGACCGCGGCAAATTCACGAACACCAAACATGCCAAGATTGGAAATTGTAAAGCTGCCACCGGTATATTCGTTGGCGGCTAATTTCCCATCACGCGCGCGGGCAGCCAGATCGGTAGTCACCTGCGATAGGGCGGCAAGCCCCTTTTGTTCTGCGGCCCAAACGATTGGCGTGATTAACCCGCCATCAATGGCCACTGCCATCGCAATATCGGCATGGCGGAACAGCCGTGTATTCTCGCCTTCCCATGACGCATTGGCTTCAGGAACAGCAATCAATGCCATCGCCGCGGCGCGGATAATCATGTCATTGACCGAGATTTTGATCCCTTCGGCTGCCTTGGCATTCAATGATTTGCGCGCTTCGAGCAAATTGTCGATTACACAATCAACGGTCAGATAGAAATGTGGCGCTTGCTGCTTTGAGTCCTGAAGCCGGCTAGCAATGGCCTTGCGCATCTGGCTATTGGCAACAAGATAGCTGTCGCCTTGCTGGGTCGCCCCTGCTAATGCTGCGGTTGTCTGCGCGATTGGGGCGGTGGCGGCAGATTCAACATCACGGCGTAAAATCCGGCCATAGGGGCCGCTTCCGGTAATGCCCTCAAGCGCAATATTCCGATCAGCCGCAATCCGGCGCGCCAGCGGGCTGGCAAATATTCGCGGCTTGTCGCTGCTTTTGGTTTTGGGGGCCGGTACTGCTTTTACTGGTGCGGCGGTTACTGGTGCTGGTTCGGCTCGCTCTTTTGCTTCGGCTGCGACTGACGTTACAGGCACTGGCGATGATGGTTCCTGAAGGCCGGCTTTGGCAACATCACTTGCGGTTTCACCATCTTCTGCCAGAACTGCGATCACCGCGCCAACAGCGACGTTTTCGGTACCAGCATCAACGAAAATTTTGGCCATAACGCCATCATCGACCGATTCAACTTCCATTGTTGCCTTATCGGTTTCGATTTCGGCAATCACATCCCCCGAATTGACGCGGTCGCCCTCGCCAACAAGCCATTTTGCCAAGGTTCCGGTTGTCATGGTTGGTGACAAGGCCGGCATTTTAATTTCAATCGCCATCAGCCCTACCCCTTAAACCCATCACAAGTGGTGCGCGCCGCGGCAACAATGTCGTCGATTTGCGGCAATGCCAACGCTTCGAGATTGGCTGCATACGGCATTGGAACATCCTTGCCGGTCACACGCGTAATTGGCGCATCAAGCCAGTCAAAGGCCTGTTCCATAACCTGCATGGCAATCTCAGCGCCAATACCAGCAAACGGAAAGCCCTCTTCACAAGTAACCAGACGCGAGGTCTTTTTGACCGATTCAACAATGGTTGCACTGTCAAGCGGGCGAATTGACCGCAAATCAATGACTTCGGCGCTAATGCCCTGTTCGGCAAGACGGTCAGCCGCCTCAAGTGCGCGGCCAACCATGATCGAAAAGGCAACGATGGTGACATCGCTTCCGCTTCGCAAAATATTGGCCTTGCCAATTGGCACGATCCAATCATCATCATCCGGCACGTCAAAGCTTTGGCCATATAAGACTTCATGCTCAAGGAAAATGACCGGATTTGGGTCACGAATGGCGGCTTTTAACAAGCCCTTGGCATCAGCGGCCGAATAAGGCGCAACAACCTTTAATCCCGGACAATGCGCATACCAGCTGGCAAAACATTGCGAATGCTGCGCTGCCACACGGCTTGCCGCGCCATTTGGCCCCCGAAACACAATCGGACAGCCCATTTGACCACCCGACATATACAGGGTTTTAGCGGCTGAATTGATAATCTGATCGATCGCCTGCATGGCAAAATTGAACGTCATGAACTCGACAATCGGCCGCAATTCGCCAAAGGCCGCGCCAACGCCAAGACCGGCAAAGCCCTGTTCAGTAATTGGCGTATCAATCACCCGTTTTGAGCCAAATTCGTCAAGAAGCCCCTGTGTTACCTTATAGGCACCCTGATATTCGGCAACTTCTTCACCCATGATAAAGACATTTTCATCGCGGCGCATTTCTTCGGCCATCGCATCACGAAGTGACTCGCGAACAGTAAGCGACGTCGAACTGCCTGACCATTCGGTTTCTGCCATCGGGGTTGCCACTGTTTCCGCCATTGGTGCTGTTTCGGCAGACGGGTTCGTATCATCGGCAACAGGCGCTGCCACCGGTTCAGCAGGCGCATCAGGCGCATCAGGCGTTGGTAATTTCATGTCACTGGCGCTTTCGCCATCTTCCAGCAACATGGCAATCACCGCATTCACCTTTACATGCTGGGTTCCGGCAGGCACCAAAATCTGGCCGATTTTACCATCTTCAATGGCTTCGACTTCCATTGTTGCCTTATCGGTTTCGATTTCGGCTATCACATCGCCCGAACGCACGTCATCGCCATCAGCAACAAGCCATTTTGCAAGCGTGCCTTCTTCCATGGTTGGCGACAAAGCCGGCATTTTAATTTCAATGGCCATGATTACACCTTTGCAACAAGTTTGTTGTCGGTCAGCGGCAACAGAATATCGGTAAAAAGCTCAGATGGATCTGGCTCAGGGCTGG
>Ga0209374_1003675_pt1 | contig 11825 bp, 11 predicted proteins | sample SaaInlLV_DNA_10m_FD_184683 | JGI IMG/M metagenome (GOLD analysis project Ga0209374, IMG submission 184683) | Marine microbial communities from expanding oxygen minimum zones in the Saanich Inlet - SI075_LV_DNA_10m (SPAdes) (version 2) | ecosystem: Environmental > Aquatic > Marine > Unclassified ...
AGGTGCTACGAACGCCTACACAGCTTGGTTTGTTGCTGTAGCAGCTAGTCCCAGATCGCATTCATAATGCTGGGGTCGGTGGTTCAAGTCCACCCGTAGCTACCATATAAATCAAGGGGTTAGCAGAAAAACCCTTCAAAAAGCCTTCTTCGGCGAATGTCGGTACCGGCTACTAACAAGTTAAGCTCATAGAAGTCTACTACCTGGAAACTTTGTCACGCTAGGGGACTGTAATCGCATTCCAGGTTTCGAATGATTGAGCTTGCCATACTTTGAAATGTGCGGGCACCTTATCCGTGGTAACTACCAGATCAACATCAGGGCAAGCAATCAAGTCGGTGTGGTTATCAAAGCTATACGGAATACCAAAGGTTTCTGTCGCCTGTTGAGCAGATCGCTCTTGGATTGTGGACACCGCCACAACCATGAGCCCAGGGATGTACTCAATGGCCGGGACGTGAACAATCGCCGATCAGCTTCGCCCAGGTGCAATGCCGACCAAGCCAACACCGACATCGTCCAGGTTGCTACTCACGCAGCCTGCTGTTCCAGCATGCGCATGACCTCTTCACGTTGCTGTGCGGGTGGACCTAACAACTCGGCGTTACAGCGCGCACGCTTGTAGTAGAGATGATTTTTCATCTCCCAAGTAAAGCCGATTGCGCCAAAGACTTGAATGTTGCGATAGGTGGCATCGCGATACGCTTCGCTTGCGTAACTCTGCGCCATCGCCGCCGCCATGGGCGCCTTGTCATCGTTTACGCTCAACGCCCAGGCTGCATATTGCGAAGCCACAATAGCGCAGCCCACTTGGCCAGTAATTTCCGCAAGCTGATGTTTGATGGCCTGAAAGGAACCAATCGGCTTGCCGAAGGCAACCCGCTCTTTCGCATAAGCAACCGCATCGTCCAATGCCGCCTGAGTCCCGGCAGCGCTTTCCGCAGCCAACACAAGGTAAAGCCGATCTCGGACAAAAGGCCAGACGGTAGCCGCATTCTTACCTTCTAGACGTTCCGCTTTGGCCCCATCAAACGCCACCGCGCTAACTTGGCGGGTAATGTCGCGCCACTCCACCAATTCAGAGTTAACTTGTGACTGCGCGGTGTCCACGATAAAGAACTCAAGATTTCCATCCAGCTTTGCAGGTACTACAACCTTATTCGCGGTAGCGCAGTCCACCACAAACCCACGTTTGCCGGTCAGCAGATAGCCACCGTTGGCCTGGGTTGCCAACACATCGTTGCCGTTCGACGAGTAAGACCCACCCTCATCCGCTATTGCAAACGCTAACGTTGAGTTGCCGGCGGCGACTTCTGCTAGCAACTCGCTTTTTTGATCTTCGCTCCCACCGGCAAGGACAGCCAAGGTGCCGGCCAGATTTCCAAAGAAAGGTAGCGGCGCCAAGGTACGGCCAATCTCGCCAACAATCATAATCAGGTCAACGTAGTCCATGCCTAAGCCACCGTAGCTTTCAGGAATAATCATGCCCTGCCAGCCAAGCTCAGTGACCTTCTTCCACAAGCCTACGTAGTCCGAAGTCTCGGCCGTCGCACCAGGAATCAGCAGCGGCGCTATTGAAGCTTCGGCATCTAAGAACCTGCGCGCGGAATCTCGCAGGGCTTCGTGTTCATCGTTTAACGTAAAATCCATCTCTAGCTTCTGCCCCAACTAATAATTAAAGACTAGTAACTAATATCAATATCTTTGAACGGCACACCAACGGTGTCATCGTTTTCCCGCGGCAACCCTAAAACACGCTCAGCAATGGTGTTTTTCAACACTTCTTGCGTGCCTACCCCTAGAGTGGTGGCGGGACTAAACCAATAGGTGTAATCCCAATTGTTGAACAACCCATAGTTTTTGTTGGGCAGCGGCAGTACATCAGTGTTCTTGACCATACCGGCAACCCCTTGGCTGCGCTTTGCAAGCTCCGACAACTTCTGGCCATGAGGTGATGCCACCATCTTGCCTGCATTACCTTCGATGCCAGACGGTTTACCGTTGATCTTGTTGCTAAGCGAACGCATGCTGAGCAGCCGAAGAATCTCGCCCTCGATGTACAACCTTGCGGCTTCGTCGCGAATCAACGGGTCTGCAATACGACCGGTTTGGATTAAGCCATCAACCAGCTCACGCGCGGTTGGCCCAGCACCCCATACCGTACCTGGCTGAGTCATACTTTGGCGTTCGGTTTGTAGCTGCTCCATGGTGATGCGCCAACCGCTACCTTCATCACCGATGCGTGCATCTACCGGCACACGCACGTCTTCTAACAAGACTTCGTTGTATTCGTTCTCTTCGCCGGTCATATCAACGATAGGATTAACCGTGATACCAGGCGTGTTCATCTCGATAATGAAGGTGGATAGCCCCTTGTGTTTAGGAACCGCACTGTTGGTACGCGCAATAAGCACCCCAATCTGGCACTTGTCGGCCGCTGAATTCCAAATTTTGCGACCGTTGATGACGTATTCATCCCCATCACGGCGCGCCACCGTCCGCAGGCTACCTAAATCTGAGCCTCCAGAAGGCTCTGAGAACAACATGCACCAACGCTCTTTATTGGCCAACGCCGGAGGCAAGAAACGATCGCGTTGAGCTTGCGTGCCCCAGGTCAACAACGATTGCCCGCATTGATTCAACGCGATGGGGTTGTACTTTTTAGGCTGGGAAACCCCTGCCCGCGCAAACTCGTCATCGATGATCAGCATCAATTCAGTATCCGCCGCCAGGCCCCAGGGTTCAGGCCAGTTGGGTGTACTCAATCCACGGTCGGCTAGCTGCTGTGGCGTAGGCGCTGGGTTGTCGGCAAACCAAGCTCGAAGCTCCATTCGGCGCGGGTCATCCTCTGCAGGGAAATTGAAATCCATGGTTCGATCCTATAACATACCGTATATTCGTAATGTATCTAGCTAGGTTGAACAAAGCAACCTTCATCTATCTGTAGCGGGCGCGATTGCACTAGCGCTCCCAGACCGAGTCCAACCAGAGGAATATCCATGGGCTATCTACCTGAACTGTACGAACCCATGGTGGTTGGACCCATGACCGTAGCCAACCGCCTGATGATGGCCGGTATGTCTGCGGGAACGCATGTGGATGCCAACAAAGAAGTCTCAGAGGAGATGATCGCCTACTACGTGGAGCGAGCACGCGGCGAGCCGGGCATGATGGCCATCGGCGCAACCCCCATACTTCCCCCCGTGCCTGGGCAGCCGCAAAGCCTAAGCTTACACAGTGATTTCATCATTCCCTCAATGCAACGTTTGGTGAACGCGGTACACGAATTCGACACCAAACTTGGCATTCAACTATGGAACGGCGGCGGCACAGAAATGGGTCGCTACGAACTCATCTCGCCTTCAGGTCTCGCCTCCAACGTGCGTAACACCCGAGCGGACGACGGCAATGGTCGCCGCACCGGTCAACCCAACCGAGCGCTTGAGTTAGAAGACATCCCCCAGGTTGTTCAGTATTTCGCGGACGCTGCGGTTCGCGTGGTGAAATGTGGTTTCGATTTTGTGGAAATCCACGGCGGCCACGGCTATCTCATCAGCAATTTCATGACCCCACTATTTAACCAACGCACCGACGAGTACGGCGGTTCGTTTGAAAACCGCTCACGCTTTCTGCTGGATGTTGTGCGGGCAGTAAAAGCGGCCGTTGGTGACAAAATCGCGGTGGGTTTAAAGTACAACGGCGATGATTTTTTAGGCGACAAAGGATGGACGCTTGAAGAAAGCTGTCGCCTAGCTCCCTTAGCGGAAGCAGCCGGCGCTGACTACATCACCGTGACCGCCGGTTTGGTTGGCTCGCCTAAGCTCACCATTCCACCCATGTACGAACCCCAGGGTTGCTACACCTCGCTGGCCGAGGCGGTCAAACCCACGGTCTCTATTCCGGTGGGCACCATCGGCCGCATCAAGGATCCAGTAATGGCTCGCGACCTAGTGGTCGAAGGCAAGGCAGATTTTGTCTGCATGGGTCGCCCGACCATTGCTGATTCCGATATTTTTGGTAAAACCAAACGCGGCCAGCTTGAGGACATTCGCCCCTGCCTCGCCGATTGCCGCGGATGCATAGACGAACACCTAATCCGTGGCGGCGCAGCTAGCTGCGTGGTGAACCCTCGAATGTCCCGGGAACTGACCTGCATCGATGTGCAGGATGCGAAGAAGGATGACCCCAAGCGTGTACTGGTTATTGGCGGCGGCCTTGCCGGTATGGAAGCGGCACGCGCTACTGCATTTTCAGGTCACCATGTCACCTTGTGCGAATCTCGTGAGCACTTGGGCGGGCAAATATTGTTCGCCGCCATGATTCCTGGTCGAGGTGAAATTGGCGAGATCGTCCCCTGGTATGAACGGCAGCTAGAAAAACTGGGTGTAGACGTACAGTGCAACACCACCGTAGACGAATCCATCATTCAAGCATTGAATCCCGAGATCGTATTCATCGCTTCCGGGAGCGTGCCCGAAGTGCCACAAAACAAAATGAACATGGTCATGAACGCAGCCAACATCGACTTTATGATGGTGGACGACATTCTTGAAGACGGTTTAGTCCCTGGCAAACACGTCTTGATCGTTGGGGGTGACCAAAACGGCATGTTGATTGCTGACTATCTCGCCGATGGTGAGCGTGAGATTACTATCGCTGAGGCAGATAGCCATTTTGCGCAAAAGCTAGCTGCACACGACCGCTGGTATCTACTCAATCGTCAGAAAGGCAGAACCATTCGCCGTGTAAAAGAGGTGCGTGATATCGAGGTCGGCGGCAACGATGACGTGTGGTTAGTCACCGACGAGGGGCGAGAAATGGTGCCTATGGTTGACACCATTGTGTTTGCTGATGAACGTAAATCCAATCGTTCAGTTGCCGACCTTGCTGCTTTGGTCGGCGCGCAAACGATATTTGTGGGCGATGCTAAAGATGTTAAAACAGAGAACAGCGGTACCATCTTCGCCAACATCGCCCAGGCTTACGATGCTTCTCGTAGCCTGTAAACTAAGGACTAAGTGCTAGAACACCCCAGGGTATTGGCCGCCATCCAGCATCAAATTCTGGCCGGTGACAAACCCGGCAAGATCACTGCAGAGAAACGCAGCATAGGCGCCAAACTCTTTCGGCTCACCAAACCGTTGCACTGGAATCGCTTGGCGGAAGCGTTTACGTGCATCGTTTAGATCAATCTTTTGCGCCGCCGCAAAATTTTCATGATTGGACTTTAGGCGGTCGGTATCAAACTGACCAGGTAACAAGTTGTTGATCGTCACATTGTGTTGCGCCACTTCGCGTGCAATGCCACTGGTATAGGCCGTAAGACCAGCACGCGCACCGTTGGATAAACTGAGCAATGCCACCGGGGCTTTGACCATATGGCTGGTAATACTCAGTATGCGACCAAACTTGCGCTCAATCATGCCATCCAGCGATGCGTTGATGAGTTCTATCGCGCCTAACATGTTGGTATCAAGCGCCTTGAGCCAATCTTCCCGCTCCAAAGTTCGAAAATTTCCAACCGGTGGACCACCCGCATTGTTGATGAGAATGTCGGCCTGTCCACACAGCTCTAATAAGCCTGCACGTCCATCGGCGTTCGACAGGTCCGTTGCAACAACCTCAACCGCATTGCCCGTTAGCTCGCTAATCTCCCGCTGAGCTGCTTGTAAACGACCAGGGTCCCGGGCGCTTAGAGTGACGTTAACCCCTTCTGCTGACAATGCTGTGGCAATGGCTTTACCAAGTCCAGCACTGCCGCCGCAAACAAGGGCGTTACGCCCGGCTATACCTAGGTCCATACTAAATTCCCTTCAATAGATTTTTATGTAAGTTCGTGAACATCAGCCTTCAAACAACGCAAAGCACTTTTGCGAGTTGAATATCCAGGTGTCCAAGTAGTCGACAACGCGCGGCGTACGTTCTGGTACCACCCCAGACAAGCAAATCCAGTTCTTAAATTCCTGGGAGCCAGCATCCTCAATCGCATCCGTCGTCAAATCACGCCACTTACTTTGCTCGCCTGCCTGTAGCTCTTCGTAACGGGCCAAATCGAAGGACTGGTCTGGCCACAGCCAATGATTCTTGGCGGTTAGAAACGCGTGTGACCAACCGGAAGACGCCATGACAACGTAGCGACCAGAGCGTGCATCCAGCACGCGCCGCAACGCCTCTCCTAGCTCAAAGCAACTTCGAGGTGTCGGACCGGCAGGCCCAGGAAAGTCTAAATAAGGGTCCTTTTCACTCTCAGGGCGGCCGTCAAAAAGTTGGGCCATGCCACCGCGGGTTTGGACAACACCCGCCCCGTAACAGTTAACCGAAATAGGCACAATGGGGTACGGCCAACCTTCGTTCTGCCAATCCAGATACACGATTGCGTTGGCAAAGGCATGGGTCAACGACTCGTGGTTTAGATAGCGGTAAGAGTAGGCAAGCGGAAAATGTTCGTTGATTATCTCGCTGGCCAGCTCACGCGCTAAGTTGCCCGCCCCCGGCACATCGAATTGATGATCGGCGGGAGCATTCCAAATATTAGGGGCGCCTTTTAAAAAGCCAAAGGGAGCGGTGGCAAAGCTATCCATGCAATACATATTGAAGGGCGGGATAACATCCTCTTTAAAATTCTCATACTGATCATCACCGAAGACAATCACGGCATCCGGCGCAAAATCGTCAATCGCTTTGCGAACGGTGGTAAATGCGGCTTGGTGGCGCGCTTGATGTTCCTGAGCCGCGTCGATTTCAGACGCCCACTGCTCTTGCATGGCGGCCGGCCAGGCGCTGGGGTCTTTCATCTCTGCAGGTATATGTGGACTTTTCAATACCATGCGCAACAGGTTGGCATAGGTATCCGGTTCACCTAGCAGCGGCGGATAATGGGTAATGCCTACGCCTAATATTTCAGCCATCTAGGTATCCTCTATTCATATTGGTGTCGTCATATTGGTGTCGTCATATTGGTGTCGTCATATTGGTGTCGTCATATTGGTGTCGTATTGGTACGGTGCTTAGTTCCGGGCGATCACTTAAATTCAAACCGGATCGGCAAAGATTTAGGTCCGCCGACAAAATTGGTGGTCATGCGCTTCGGCGTGCCATCCAGTGCAATCGAATGCAAGCGCGGTATCAAGGCATTGAAAAAACCGCTGAGCTCCATCCGGGCTAGATGAATCCCAAGACACATATGTGGACCAAAGCCAAAACCAACGTGCGGGTTTTCTGGCCGGTCGACGCGAAAACGAAACGGTTCATCAAACACCGCTTCATCACGGTTACCCGATGGAAAGCTCAATACCACACAGTCGCCTCTTCGTACTGTCTGTCCTGCCACCTCGGTGTCGCGAGCTGCGATGCGGGTGAATTGGTGGATAGGACTGGTCCAACGAACCGCCTCTTCAACCAAATTTGGCATGAATTGCGGATTCTTTTGCAAAAACGCGAGCTGTTCGGGATCTTCCGCCAGGGCCCATAGCGCACCGGCGATAGATGACGCAGTGGTGTCGTGGCCCGCAAAAGCCAGCGTGATGTAGTAACCCATGGCGTCGATATCACTTATCGGTTTGCCATCGATCATCGCGTTGGCGATCACCGAAGCCACGTCATCGGTGGGCTCACGCCGCCTTGCTGCAGAGATATGCGCAAAGTACTCATTGGTTTCCATGATGACTTTGCGCTGGGCTTCAAACGCGCTTTGCGGCGTCACCGGTACCGCGTCACGCACCTGCTCGCTGTCGTGGGTACCAAAGTATTCCTGGGTGAGCCGCAGCATCATCGGCTCATCCGCATCGGGCACGCCGAGGATCGACATAATAACAAACAACGGATAGTGAGCCGCAATATCACGGACAAAATCGCAGCGAGGCGTTAGTTGAGCCATATTATCGACCCAGCGATTGGCAAGCTTATCGATGTCCGTTTGCAATCGTCGTACGCTCTTCAATTGAAACCAAGCTTGGGTCAAGGTGCGGTACTTGCGATGGTCAGGCTCGTTCATGGCAACCACACTGCGGAACAAGCCGGCAATACCCGCCTCTCGCTCGAACGCAATCTGCTCATTACTTAACATCCCACCCATACCACTTTTAAAGTTATGTGCATCACGCGCGATGGTTCGAATATCTTCGAGTTTGGAAGCAATCCAAAACGGGGGATAACCGTCTACATCCGCACGGGCGAATGGGTATTCAGCACGAATCTGCGTTAACGCCGCATGCAAACTATCCCAGTTGGCATGCGCATCGGGATCAATCGCAGTCAGCGCTAGTTGTTCTGGCAATTGCTCAGTGAATGGCATCAAAACTCCCGGTGAGAAATTTAGTGGCTGCAGAGAATCGAACGGAATCTGCATCATTAAGCGTGCAAGCCTGAATAAAATCAGCAGGTTCGCTTTCCATGATGGCGTAGGGATAATCGGTTCCGCAGAACACCTGGCCCGGAGCAAACTCGTTGGCTAGGTAGGCTGCGTAACCTGGGTCATAAACCAGATTGTCGTAGAAGAAGGTTTTTGCGTAAGCCACGGGGGCTTTGCTAATCCTACCGCCAAAGCCATCGGTTACCTGCGCACCTTTTCCTAACCGATGCGCCAGCGGCACCACTGCACCACCGCCATGGCTAAAACCAAAACGCAGATTGGGATAGCGGTCAGGGACACCGGCACGAATCAGCGACATCGCGGATAAGGCGGTATCCAATGGAAAAGCGGAAAACGGCACCAGTTCCGGCGTTGCAGCCAGGCGCTCTGCACCGATGGGATGCAAAGCATGGACAAAAATTGCTAACTCAAGGCGGTTAGCCTCAGCATAAAATTCCTCGAAGCGCTCATCACCCAACACAATTTTATTTATATTGCTGCCAATCTCTATGCCGTTGAGTCCCGCGTTTTTAATGTCCGTTAGGTATTCTGCGGCGAGCGCGGGATCCTGCAGCGGTACAATCCCGAGCCCAGAAAAACGGGCTGGCCGATCAGCCACCATATTAGCAATGGTGTGATTCATCCACTTACACATTTCGAGCCCAATGGAGGGTTCGTACCAATACGACAGCAACTCCGGCATAGGGCTTAACGCTTGCCGAACAACGCCTGCAGCATCCATATCTTCAATGCGTTTCTGGCCATCCCAAGAACGATGATCGATTGCCCGAAAAGGCTTATCCGAGATCATCACTTGTGCTGTGTGGTTGTCCCCATGACACATACAAGGCCAGCGTGATTCGGCGCTCGGCGCCGGATTGGCAGGAAATGTCTCCGGTACCACATGCGCATGTACATCAATGATGTCCACGCTACTGACTCTCAGGAATAGTAACGACCAAGCCATCTAGGTCTTCGGTGTACTTGATCTGGCAACTTAATCTTGACGTCGCACCAGGTTCTTCGGCGAACTCCAACATCGATTGCTCCACTTCGCCCGGCGCTCCAACCTTGGCAAACCAGTCTTCATGTACGTACACGTGACAAGTGGCGCAACTCAACGACCCACCACACTCAGCATCAATACCGTCTACGGCGCTACTGGTGGCGATTTGCATAACGCTAATACCGGGCTGCGCTTCGAGCTCTTGCTCTTCACCGTCCGGACCAATAAAAGTAATGCTACCCACTATTCTTCACCACCTTAGAGCATGGTCGAACCGCCGTTGACACTGATCACTTGACCGGTGACAAAAGACGCTTCTTCGCTAGCAAGATAGGCAACCATAGACGCCACCTCATCACACTCGGCCGGGCGACCCAGCGGGATGACATCCGTGAATTTCTTGATGAGCGGATTGCCTTGTGCGGCAGCCGCTTTGACCATGGGGGTTGCTACCATACATGGCGCTACCGTATTAACAGTCACACCACTTTGGGCGAACTCGCGCGCCAAACCTGAGGTCAAACCGTGCACCCCACCTTTTGCGGCATTGTAGCCGGCGTGATCCCACAGACCGTTGCGCACAGAGTCTGCACCAACATTCACTATGCGCCCAAAGCCTTGCTCAACCATCTGTGGAAGAGCGGCGTGGCAAGCCCAGATGGTGGTCCACAAATTTCGGTCCATGGTGGTGCGCAGTGACGCGGCGTCATGCTCTAAAAATGGCCGTATTACGCCACCTCCGGCGTTATTCACCAAAATGTCTAAACCTTTGTACTGATCGATGGTTTTTTGAACCATCCCCCGCACGGTAGCCTCATCGCTTAGGTCACCGACCACAAAAATGGCCCCCAACCGATCGGCTAATGCTGTTACGCGATCACCGTCCAAGTCAGCGAGCATCAGTTGCACACCGTTTGCGGACAAGCTTTCGCTAATCGCCGTGCCAATAGGCGAAGCAGCGCCGGTGACGATGGCCGTTTTACCCTTTAATCCCTGCATGATAGGACTGCCTTAAATGATGATGCTGACTTTGCCTTGCTCATTGATGTTGTCGGTGTCTAAAAACGAGGTTTTGTGTGTTATGCGTATGGAACCGTCGTTAACCTTCAACTGATACCGATGATGACCCAAGTAGGTTTCGGTAATACCACCTTTGGATCGATAAGTGACAAAGTTGGAAGCGACCTCGAAGGAATCATCGTCGCCTGCAACGATACGTACATTGCTCACCAGATGGCGGCAGCGGCTTTTTGGAAATTCCACATGGGCGTTCTTCTTACCCAAGCGTTTTACCCTCTCGGTTAAGCGAAACCAATCGTCGGCAACATAGAACAGCGTGGTATCAGGCGTCACCTCATCGTTCGAACCTGCCGGAGGAACCCAATAGGCTGCCCCTTCTTCAAAAAGCTCCAGCCATTCGTTCAGTTGCCAAGCATCCAACAATGCAGCTTCGGCGTACAAAAAATCTTCAACGTCTATCCGATTGACCGACAAGCTCACGCTACGGCTCCGGCAATACGACGATCCCATTCACGCCAGAAAACTCGCATTTGCTCTTCATCATTAGAGATGACCGGGTCTTGCCCCATCCCTTTCGAGATATCGTTCCAACCTGCTGCTGAGAGATTTTGATAGCCCAGCTGACATAAACGTAACGCTTCACAGTCGTCTGGCGTGGCAAACCCACCTGGCCCCAAAAATTCTAGGAAATTGTACAAACGGCGTTCGCGCATCGCGGCGGACTCGTCCGTTGGTGCTAAGGTCCATGCTTTAACATGCTGTTTATCCGGTGCTTCCGGAAAGAAGGTGCGGAAGGTGATCGCCATAATGTTGTTGATCACAAAATTCGGAAAAACCACCATGTTGAAATTATTGTAGGCGATACGTTCAGCTCGCTCTTTGCCGAACCGTTCTTCCAACCGTTTTAAAATTTCTGCGCATTCCGCAGCGCCTTCATTGCCCCATGCTGCCACAGGCTTTGCAATCGGCCGACCCCAAGGGGCCGAATATTCAATCACCGCATGACCGTTACCTAGATCGCGGGGTTGACTGTTCATGCCAAGACTCTCGCCGAGTTGGCCGCCAGCCGCTTGCACGTAATCAAAGTAGGTCGAGTGGGTTGGCAGACCGTGATAACTATCAAAACTGTTTTCCGCCAACAGCTTCCAGTTTGCTTGAAAACCGTATTCCTGCATGCCACCGACAATTTCCATGGCAACTTCAGATTGATCGATGGTCAGATCAATATACTCGGTAGCCCCCGCTAAATAGGTCACTAGATCTACTGCATCTGCATCGAAGTTCACAAAATACAAGCCACGGTACTGCTCCAGCCTCGCTACCGGCACCAGGTTGTGCATTCCCGCTTGAGCTGCTTCGCTGTAGCGCTCGCCTTCCGGCCGTTGAATCAACTTGCCAGTGAGATCAAAGGTCCAGGCGTGGTAGAAACACCGAAACATCTTGCCATTA
>Ga0209374_1003691_pt1 | contig 11775 bp, 10 predicted proteins | sample SaaInlLV_DNA_10m_FD_184683 | JGI IMG/M metagenome (GOLD analysis project Ga0209374, IMG submission 184683) | Marine microbial communities from expanding oxygen minimum zones in the Saanich Inlet - SI075_LV_DNA_10m (SPAdes) (version 2) | ecosystem: Environmental > Aquatic > Marine > Unclassified ...
CTATGTATGAATAAAAATAAAATTATTTTTTCAATCTTAAGTATAGGAATTCTTTGTTTTTTTATTTCCTATAAAATGTACAACAGACCTCATACTAATATTACAGAATCTACCCCTGACATAACCCTAACTGCAGATACAATTATTGCTGCTTTTTCTTCAGATGAAACCAAAGCAAATAGTCGTTACTTAGATAAAATTTTAAATATTACAGGTACCGTATCTGAACTCAAGCTAGAAAAAAATAAAGGGATCATTACCTTGAAAACCAATCAAGATTTTGGGAGTGTTTTGTGTCATTTATCTGAAAGCGCCTCTCAAAACATACACTCATTGATCGTAGGTCAAAAAATCACTTTAAAAGGAGTTTGCACAGGGTATCTGATGGATGTTATTCTTGTAAAGGCGGAAATAATTAATGAATGAACTAAATACATCATAAAATGAAATCGACTTATCTACTTTTAATCTGCTTTTTGTTCTCATACAACATGCAATCCCAAGAACAATATTTAACTAAAAATGGAGCAATAACATTTTTTTCTTCCACGATAATAGAAGATATAAAAGCAGAAAACAATCAAGTGTTGAGTATTATAGATGCCTCAAAAAGTAAAATGGCCATTTCTATTTTAATCAAATCTTTCTTGTTTAAAAAGGCATTAATGCAAGAGCATTTTAATGAGAATTATTTAGAGTCAGATAAATTTCCAAAAGCAACCTTCAAAGGAGATATTTTAAATTTTAATAATGTTAGTAGTCTTGATGCTACATATGATGTAAAGGGAATGATTACCATCCATGGAGTAAGCAAGGAAATTGTAGTCCCTACGATTTTTAAAAGAAATGGCGATACTATTTTTGTTAAAGGTGAATTCAATTTACTTTTAGAGGATTTTGATATTAAAATTCCGAGACTCGTCTTAAAAAAAATTGCCAAAGAAATTAACGTTACTTTTGAATTCAATCACAAGCCCTACAATCGATAAAAGATGAAAAAAATCATATGCACTCTCTTTATTTTTGGTCTTAGTCTTCAATACTCTGCTCAAGATCTTCTAGATATTTTAGACAAAGAAACTCCACAAGTAGATCAAATTGTTACCGCAACATTTAAAGGAACTAGAATCTTAAACGGACATTCAATTGAAAACAGAAAAGATAAAGAGTTAGAATTTCTTATCTCTCATAGGTTTGGTAGGGTAAACTTGGGTTTTGATGAACTTTTTGGACTAGATCAATCCAATATTCGTTTTGCGTTAGAATATGGTTTAAATGACGATTTAACGATTGGGTTGGGTAGAAGTAGTTTTGAGAAAACCTACGATAGTTTTCTAAAATACAGTTTGTTAAAACAAAAAAAAGGCGCTAATTCTTTTCCATTTGCAGTTTCTCTTTTTGGAAGTATTGCATTAAAAACAATCAAGGATTTCGATCCTTCTGACAAAAGAACTTTTGCAGAAAGCTTATTTTATGTCGGTCAGGTTTTAATTGCTAGAAAAGTAAGTTCTTCATTTTCATTTCAATTAACCCCTACTTATGTTCATAGAAATACAGTAAGAATCAATGAAGATCCGCATGATATTTTTGCATTGGGTTTAGGAACGAGAATTAAATTAAATAAAAGAGTTTCATTTAATAGTGAATACTTTCTGAATTTTAATGAATCTAAATCAATAAATGCAAGAAATTCATTGGCACTAGGGATCGATATCGAAACAGGAGGACATGTGTTTCAGCTTATTCTATCCAATGCCATTACAATGATAGAAAAAAGTTTTATTACCGAATCAACTGATAACTTTTTCGAAGGAGATATTCATTTTGGATTTAACATCTCTAGAACTTTTTAAAAAAATAACTTTAGCGTGTTTAGTGATCTTTTAGAGTTTTTTTAGATCGAGTGCCTTATAATTTTGCAATAGCTGCCTCGGCACAGCGTTCCCCGTCCATAGCAGCAGAAATAATTCCGCCAGCATATCCACCACCTTCACCACAAGGGAATAAACCCTCTATTTCTGGATGTTCTAGAGTGTCTTTTCTTGGAATATTTACGGGTGATGAAGTTCTCGATTCAACACCTATAATATTTGCTTCATTTGTATAATAACCATGCATTTTTCGACCAAAATCAACAAAACCTTTGCGTAATCGACTCCCAATAATTTTCGGTAAAAGAGAGTGAAGAGGGGCTGAATTTAAACCAGGTTGATATGAGGTTTCATTTAAATCTGAAGAAATTTTCCCATCAACAAAATCAACTAATTTTTGTGCAGGAGCTGCTTGTGATCTTCCACCAGCAAAAAAGGCAATTTTTTCTAAATCTTTTTGAAACTCTAATCCTTTAAGCGGACCAAATTTTTCATATTTATTAAAATCTTTATCAATGTCTAGTTCAACAACAATTCCAGAATTTGCAAATTTATTATTTCTACGAGAAGGAGACATTCCGTTTACAACGACTTCTCCATTTGCTGTTGCAGCGGGTACGATAAATCCACCAGGACACATGCAAAACGAATATACTCCTCTGTTTTTGACTTGCTGAACTAGGCTATAAGCGGCGGCAGGTAATAATTCATCTCTTTCTCCCGAACAATGATATTGAATTTGATCTATTATTTGTTGAGGGTGTTCAATACGAACTCCCATTGCGAAAGATTTTGCTTTTAAAGAAATATTTTTTTTGTGTAACAATTCATAGACATCTCTGGCAGAGTGACCTGTTGCCAAGATGACAGAATTTACAGCCATTTCTTTCCCGTTTTGAAGCTGAATAGCTCGTAATTTGTTGTTTTTTAATACAAAATCCGTAACACGAGTTTCAAAATGAATTTCGCCCCCAAATTTTAAAATATTTTCACGGATATTTTGAATAATTTTAGGAAGTTTATTGGTTCCAATATGAGGGTGAGCATCTATTAAAATTTGTTCTGTTGCACCGTGAAAAACTAGGTTTTCAAAAATACGTCTCACATCTCCTCGCTTTAGAGAGCGTGTATAAAGTTTTCCATCAGAGTAAGTTCCTGCGCCACCTTCACCAAAACAATAATTGGAATCGTTATTGACAATATGATCTTGATTAATCGCTTTAAGATCTCGTCTTCTTTCTTGTACGTTTTTTCCACGTTCTAAAACTACTGGTTTAAACCCAAGCTCTATACACCGAAGTGCTGCATACATTCCTGCAGGACCAAAACCAATAATGTGAATTTCTTTCGCTTCAGAAACATCTTTATAATCAAAAGTATAGTCCGGTTTTTCAGAAATTTCCTCGTCAATATAAACAGCAACTTTATAATTAAAAAGGATCTTTTTTTTTCGGGCATCAATCGATTTACGTAGTACTTTTACAGCAGAAATTTGATTTTTATCAATTCCTAAAACTTTCGAAGATTTATGGAAAAGAATCTGTTCCATTCGTTCTTCTACTAAACTTATTCTGAGCTGTATTTCTTTTACCATACCGCGAAAATAACGAAATTAAAAGTGTATCTTAAAATAATGGTTTAGATAATTAATTTTTCTAATTTTAGAGGGGATGATTTGAGGATCTTAATTGTCATAAAATTACATGAAATTCAAATAACAAATCACTATTTTTTTTATCTTTAAAAAATATTTGATATGAATAGATTTTGAATAAAACATCATCTCAAAATACGCTTTGTAATTCTTTTTTTGAAGAAACAGAATTAAGAATATACATTGAAAATTAAAAAATTAATTAAATAACGATTCATTACCTTCAAGCATAAATTGACAACTTTTGTCTTTTTAGTTGTAATTAGGAGTTTAAAAAAAAATTCATGGAACTAAATTTAACAAGACCAATCGTATTTTTCGATTTAGAAACAACAGGGATTAATATTGCAACCGATAAAATTGTTGAGATTTCAATTTTAAAAGTATTTCCTAATGGGAATAAAGAAAGTAAGACTTGGTTGGTAAATCCTGAAATAGAAATCCCACAAGGAGCGATAGATGTTCATGGGATCACAAATGAAAAAGTAGTTACAGAGCCTACATTTAAAGAACTAGCTTCAAAAGTAAGTGAAATGATTGCTGATGCCGATTTAGCTGGCTTCAATTCTAATAGATTTGACATTCCCCTATTGGCTGAGGAGTTAATGCGGGTAGGGATAGACTTTGATATGAAAAATAGAAAAGCGATTGACGTTCAGGTAATATTCCATAAAAAGGAACAAAGAACATTGGGTGCTGGGTATCAATTTTATTGTGGAAAAGTATTAGAGGGAGCTCATGGAGCTGAAGCAGATACCAATGCAACGTATGAAATTCTTCTGGCTCAATTAGATAAATATGATGATATCGAAAATTCTGTAGATGCTTTAAGTAAATTTTCAACACACGGTATTCGAGCAGATTTTGCCGGTTTTATTTTGATGAACGAAGAAGACCAAGAAGTTTTTTCATTTGGAAAGTATAAAGGAAAAACAGTAGAAGAGGTTTTTAATGAAAACCCTGGGTATCATAATTGGATTCAGAATGCAGATTTTCCTTTGTACACAAAAAAGGTATTGAGAGAAATAAAAGATAGAATGTCTAAGCCTAAAAACAAAATGACAGATTCAGAAAAGTTGGAAGCTCTTCAACAAAAATTTAATTTGAGATAATGTTTACAGCCTATACAAATTTACCAAATGATGCTCGTCTATGGATTTATCAATCTAACAGAGAGTTTACCGAAAAAGAAGTCGCATATATCGCTATAAAATCTGAAGATTTTATCAATCAATGGACCCGTCATGGAGATGATTTAAAAGGATCATTTATGATCAAATACAATCATTTTTTAGTCTTGGCGGTGGATGAAACTTTTAACACTGTTTCTGGATGCTCCATTGATAGTTCTGTTCGTTTTATAAAGGAATTAGAAAAGGAGTTAAATCTTGATTTGATGGATAAAATGAATGTTACTTTTAGAGATAATGACCGAATTAACTCTGTGAAATTATTTAATTTTAAGCAATTTGTAAAAGAAAATAAAGTTACTCCAGAGACCATAGTATTTGATAATATGGTAACTACTAAAGCTGCTTTTGAGTGTCATTGGGAAATACCTGCTAAAGAAAGTTGGCACAAACGTTTTTTGGTGTAAAAATAGAAGGTTTAATTATATGAAGAATAAGCTGTTTACGATTTTATTTATTGGTATCGCGTTCAGTATGTCTGCACAAAGTGTTGACCCCTTAAGAACTAAAGATGTTGAAGCGCAAAATACTTGGGTAGATAGTATTGTGAAAAACATGACTTTAGATCAAAAAATAGGTCAATTATTCATGGTGCAAGCGTATTCTAATCTTGATCAAAAACATGAAGATTTTATTATCGAAATGATCAAAAAGTATGATATAGGTAGTTTGATTTTTATGCAGGGAACTCCCGAAAAACAAGCAGAACTTAACAACAAATACCAAGCAATTTCCAAAGTGCCACTAATGATTGGATTTGATGGTGAATGGGGGTTAGATATGCGATTAAAAAACACGTATAAGTTTCCTTGGAACATGACCCTTGGTGCCATTAGAAATGATTCTTTGATTAAAAAATTTGGAGAGCACATTGGAATTCATTGTAAAAGGTTAGGAATTCATATGAATTTTGCTCCAGTTGTTGACATCAATACAAATCCTGAAAACCCAATTATTGGAAATCGTTCTTTTGGTGAAAATAAAGAAAATGTTACTCAAAAAGCAATCGCATTTACGCAGGGTATGCAAAGTAGGGGAGTCTTAGCGACTGCAAAACATTTTCCAGGTCATGGAGATACATCCTCAGATTCTCACCATACCCTTCCTGTTGTTAATTTTGATATGAATCGATTGTATTCTACAGAATTATATCCTTATAAAAAAGTGTTTGATGCAGGGATTACAAGTGTAATGACTGCTCATTTAAGTATACCTAGTATAGAGCCCAAAGAGAGTTTACCTTCTTCACTGTCTAAAAATGTAGTCACTAATTTATTGCTAGAAAAACTTGGTTTTTTAGGTTTGGTAGTCACAGATGGTTTAAACATGAAAGGAGCTTCAGGTTATGCTACATCCGCTGAAATTAATTTGGCTGCAATTCAAGCAGGAAATGATTTATTATTAATTCCCCAAGAGATCCCTGCAACCGTAAAATTAATTAAAAAAGCGATCCAATTAAAATCCTTAACGGAAGAGAGAATAACTTTTTCCGTTAAAAAAATATTAAGAGCAAAATATTGGGCTGGTTTGCATAAATATCGCCCCATCATTATAGAAAATATTCAAAACGATCTCAATACCATTGAGGACTCATTATTACACAGAGAATTAGTTAAAAATTCATTGACCGTTATAAAAGATAAAAGCGGAGATGTTCCGATTAGAGATTTAGAAAAAAGAAAAATAGCGTATGTCCAATTAGGGGATGCTTCTGGAAATTACTTTATAAATATGTTACAGAATTATACTCAAGTGGATGTAATTTCTAGTAAAAACTTAGAGGGAATTATTAAAAAATTACAACCGTATAACTTAGTAATCATAGGGTTTCATAAATCAAATTCAAATCCCTGGAAAAGCTATAAATTTAGTAATAAAGAGTTGGTTTGGTTACGAGAAATTGCAAGAGCTAAAGAGGTTGTTTTGGATGTTTTTACAAGTCCTTACAGTTTATTGCAAGTAAAAAAAATTAAAAATATAGAAGCAATAATCGTTTCTTATCAAAATAGCAAAGTAGCTCAAGAACTGTCAGCTCAATTAATTTTTGGTGCTTTTGGAGCTAGCGGTAAATTGCCAGTTTCTATCAAGAATAAATTTTCTGAGGGTCAGGGTTTAACGACCTTAGAATTGAGTAGGTTGGGCTATACAATTCCTGAAGCAGTTCATCTCTCTTCAAAAAAATTAGAAAAAATTGATTCTTTAGCAAGTATTATTTTAGAAAAAAAAATGGCTCCGGGGTTTCAAGTTTTAGTTGCAAAGAATTCAAAGGTTGTTTTTACAAAAAGTTATGGATATCATACCGACAAAAAGAAAGAGTTAGTTAAAAATAAAGATATTTATGATGTTGCATCGTTAACTAAAATTTTAGCAACTCTTCCGCTTATTATGAAGGCGCAAGAAGATAAGAAGATTTCTTTGGAAAGTTCTTTAATGGAAATATTACCCTCTTTTAAAGGATCTAATAAAGATACTCTAACAGTCAAAGAGATTTTATCCCATTTTGGACGTTTAAAACCCTGGATCCCTTTTTACAAAAAAACACAAGACAGTATTACTGGTGAAAATTTAAACCAATTCTATCGTTCCAAAAAGACTCCTATATTTAGTGTTAAAGTAGCAGAAAAAATGTATTTAAATAAATACTATAAAGACAGTATTTATACCTATATAAAAAATGCAGATCAAAGAGAGGTTGTTGAGTATAAATACAGTGATTTGGGATATTATATGCTAAAAGAAGTTCTTGAAACAACCTACCAAAAACCACTAGCGACAATATTAGATGAAGAATTTTATCAGTACTTAGGAGTAAATAGAACAACATATCTTCCTTTATTGAAATTCGATACAAAAGAAATAATACCTACGGAAAAAGACACCTATTATAGAAACCAGTTATTGCATGGTAATGTTCATGATATGGGTGCTGCTATGTTAGGAGGTGTTGGTGCTCATGCAGGATTATTCGCCAATGCAAATGATGTCGCCAAGATCATGCAGATGTATTTACAAAAAGGATACTATGGTGGTAAACGATATTTAAAATCAAACACGATAGATACGTTTAATAAACGTTATTTTTCTGATAAAAACGTTCGAAGGGGAGTTGGATTTGATAAGCCTCAATTAAATCCGGAAGTAAAAGCTACTTGCGGTTGTGTTTCAGACGAGAGCTTTGGACACTCTGGTTTTACTGGAACGTATACTTGGGCAGATCCTGCAAGTGGAATTATTTATGTTTTTTTATCAAATAGGGTATACCCAACAATGGATAATAGTGAGTTGATTGATGCAAATATGCGGACCGAGATACAGCAAGTAATTCAAGATGCTATAATACACTAGTGGTGTTTGTCTCGTTTTTTTTATTTCTTACAAGAACTTAAAAAAGAACTAAAGTCATTCGTTCAACTTAAATCAAAGTTCAGCTAAATTCTTGTGAGCTTTCGAGTTTGTAGGAGAACATTTCACATAAATCAAGATCAATAAAGCTGAAATTGTTAAATAGAAAAAACCAACTAAAACTCCAAAAAAAGAAGCGATTAACCAGGTTTTAAAAGCATAAAAAAAAGGAAACATTCCAAGGTTTATACTAAATCGAAAAGTGTCAATAAATTCAATTTCATCAATTTTTTTAGATACTTTTTTCCAAACTAAAAAAGGAATAATATTATTTAAAATTATAAGATATAACAGTGGTTTTAGGAAGTTTTTTTTAGCTTTTTTTCTGCTAGGAATATTACCGCTTTTAATCATTTCGTTAATAGTATCAACCTTGGTGAAATCAACTTGAGCATCATTTAATTGTTGTAAGATGGTTTCATAATTTTCATCATCAGGAATGTGTACACTTAATTTTTTTAATTGTTCAGTAACTGCTGCTTTTAATATATTGATAGATTTTGCGGGCGTATTCTTTTCGTATATTGCTCTAGTGTGAATTGGTTGTCCATAATGTATACAAACTTTGGAAGGAAAATGTGAAGGATGTTGATAGGAAATGCCCACTGGAATAACGATAACTTCTAGATTTTTGTATTTGTCTAAAGCTCCAAATACGATTCTTGTAAATCCTTTGCTTAAGGGTCTGATTGTTCTTTTTTTATTGTGACTTCCTTCTGGAAAAATCATCAAAGTTTCCTCTTTTTTTAGAATTTTAAAACACTTTTCAAAAATTTCTTGATTGTTTGCCAGTTGTTGAATTCCGTCCCTAATTCTATAAATAGGCATTAAGTATAAAGATTCCAGTATTTTTTTAACAATAGGATTTTTAAAAGACGCAGCCCTTACTAAAAAATGATTTTGCCTTCTATTTGTAGTGGTCACATATAAAGGATCTACCAGCCCATTTGGATGGTTTACAGCAAACACTACAGCCCCTTTTTTAGGAATGTTTTTAATGCCTTTTACACTAATATTTTTGCTGTAAAAAAATAAGCCAAACTTTATGTAGCCGCATACGAGTGAAAACCAAATTTTTTGAATCATATTTTTTTTCTAATAAGTTATTTCTTTTTTTCCCCAGTAATAAGCTAATATCATACCTGAAAACACATCCCAAATACCCCAGAAAGCGGCTAACAAAGCCATTCCTCCGAGACCATTAAAAAAACTTAAGATTAATAATAATCCTAAACCACCATTCTGAATTCCTGTTTCAATAGCAATAGTTCTACAATTTTTATGATCCAACTTGAATGCTTTAGCAGTATAAAATCCTAGGATGTAAGCAAAGATATTATGGAAAATAACCAAGTATAACACATGATGAATGTGATCTATAAAAATTTCTAAATTTTGAGAAAATGCAATTACAATTAATACAATGAAAACCCCCATAGATAAGGGCTTTAGTATTTTTTCAATTTGTATAGAGAGCTCATTAAAGTATTGTTTTATCAGCATTCCAAAAATCAAAGGGACTCCTAAGATTAAGGATACCAATTTAAATAAATCGTAAGGGTTTATAGAAATTGTTTTTAAAATGTTGTTGGTAGGTTCATACAAACTTCCCCAAAAATGTAAATTTACAGGGGTCATTACGACGCATATTAACGTTGCAAAAGCAGTTAAGCTTACTGATAAAGCAGCATTCCCTCTCGCCATTTTACTAAAGAAATTTGAAACATTTCCACCCGGGCAGGCAGCAATCATCATCATTCCTAATGCGAAGCTTGGGTGTGGTTTTATCAGAATTATTGCAATGAAAGTTGTTGCAGGCAATAAAATAAATTGTGAAAAAACACCAACAAAAACTATTTTAGGATTTTTAAAAAGTTGTTTGAAGTCGTTCAAAGTAATTCCCAAAGCAACACCAAACATAATGATTGCAATGGCAATATTTAAAATCCATAAGCCACTTTCATCAAAGTTTATTTGAACATCGTCAATGTCTATATTTGTATCAGTTTTTAAAAGCATACTCAATAATATTTGCACCCATTTTAAGTGCTTTTTCTCTTACGTTTTTTGGATTGTTATGTATAATTTCGTCTTCCCATCCATCACTTAAATCCGTTTCATAATCGTAAAAAACAATCAATCTTCCGTCGTAAAAAAGACCATAACCTTGCGCAGGCTTTTTGTCATGTTCGTGAATTTTAGGAATTCCGTTGGGGAATTTATAAGTTTGATTATATATTGAATGCGTCGAAGGAATCTCGATGAATTTCAATTCAGGAAATACTTTTTTAAACTCTCTTTTAACATAGGCATCCATTCCGTAATTGTCAGAAATATGTAAAAAACCCCCAGAAATCAAATATTTTTTTAAATTTTGAGTCTCAGTATCAGAAAAAGAGACGTTTCCATGTCCTGTCATAAAAACCATTGGAAAATCAAAAATAGCTTCGCTACCGATGTCTACTGTTTTTGAATTTTTAGCAATAGAAGTTCCAATAGTTTTGTTGGTAAAGGCTATTAAATTTGGAAGAGCAGTTGGATTTGCATACCAATCACCTCCGCCACCATATTTTAGGATGGCAATATCTTGTGCGTTTGAGCATAAAAATGAAAATATAATTGGTAAAAGAAAAAGTTGCTTCATATGTTTCTTCTGCTATGACTTAAGCAATATATAAAAACTTATTCATTAATAAAACAAACGCTGTTCACAGCAACCAAAGCGGCAGTTTCTGTTCGTAATCTACTTTTACCCAAAGAAATAGGAGTGAATTTTTTTGACAAAGCTTTCTTTATTTCTTCAGTAGAAAAATCTCCTTCAGGTCCAATTAGAATGGTTACTTTTTCCGATGGCTTTACAATAGATTTTAATAATTTTTTTTCTTGCTCTTCACAGTGAGCAATACAAATTGTCCCTTCCAAATTTTGATTGATAAACTCGTTAAAACTTTTAGGAGAATTTATTTTTGGTAAGGTGAATTTTAAAGACTGTTTCATCGCTGATTGAATTATTTTTTCAAAACGCGCTATTTTAACAACCCTTCTTTCAGAATTTGAGCAGATAAGTGGCGTTATTTCATCGATACCTATTTCTGTTGCTTTCTCCAAAAACCATTCAATTCGATCATTATTTTTAGTAGGAGCAATTGCTATGTGCAGATCGTAATTCCAGGGTTTTGTTTTTTTAGTTACTGCAATAATATCTGCTGTACATTTTTTGTCATTAGCGAAACTAATTTTTACCTCAAATAAATACCCTTTTCCATTTGTAATTTTAAGAATATCATTTTCTTTTTTTCTTAAAACACGAACAATATGTTTACTTTCAATCTTATCAAATGTAACTTGTTTGGTTGTTGAGCAAAGTTCTTCGTTATAAAATAGTTGCATTGATATCTAATTTATAGGTTCTACGTCTTTTATGAGTTGATGGGTTGAATTTTTTCCATATTTTACTGATAGCATCATTATCTTCTAACTCCGGTGTTCTATAGCAATTCTCTATGCCTAAAGGAGTAAACGATTTTTTGTATTGATCAAATATAATGGCGTGTATTCCTTTATTTTGATATTCTGGGTGAACTCCAATTAAATATAAGGTGACATCTTTTGCGTGTTTCTTGGCTTTCATTAAGTGAAATATTCCTGTTGGAAATAA
>Ga0209374_1003697_pt1 | contig 11763 bp, 8 predicted proteins | sample SaaInlLV_DNA_10m_FD_184683 | JGI IMG/M metagenome (GOLD analysis project Ga0209374, IMG submission 184683) | Marine microbial communities from expanding oxygen minimum zones in the Saanich Inlet - SI075_LV_DNA_10m (SPAdes) (version 2) | ecosystem: Environmental > Aquatic > Marine > Unclassified ...
GGCAAAACGCTGAAAGTCAGAGTATCCTTCGCCCCGGATTCAGCCGAAGAAAGTGGTCGTATCTGGTGGATATTCGACCGTACTCCTGACGGAAGCCCCAACTACATAAGCGAAATGATCCCAGATGAACAGACCATGGAAATGAAAAGACAAGGCAATCAATGGACCGCCACCATCAAGCTTGATCCCAAGGCCAAACGAATCGATTTCTTCAGCAACCACCGCAAAACTCTGCGATACAAAGAATCTCCCTACAGAACTTACATGTCCAGCCCCTACACCCGGGTATATCTGACTAAATGAAAACTTTCACTCTAAGCTTTTTCTCCCTTTTCATCTCAATTTCTGTTTGGAGCGAGGACCGACCCAACATCATTATTCTCCTGGCGGATGATCTCGGGTGGGCAGATCTTGGTTATCAAGGGTCAGAGGATATCCGTTCACCTCACATTGACAGGTTGGCTACAAACGGAATCCGATTCACCGACGGGCATGTGTCCGCCTCGGTCTGCAGCCCATCCCGAGCTGGTCTAATCACGGGAAGATACCAGCAGCGCTTCGGGCATGAAGCGAATTCGCCGCCCCCCACCGACGGCATGGACCTGAAGCAGATCACCATGGCAGACCGTCTCCAAAAACTGGGATACCGGACCGGCTTAATTGGGAAGTGGCATCTGGGAAACCAAGACGAATTTTATCCGACTCAAAGAGGATTCGATTACTTTTACGGTCTGCGGTCTGGGTCAAGAAGTTATTTCTATCATCCCAAAAAAGATGACAAGGCAGGCAATGCCAAAGCGATTGAAGAGAATGGAAAAAAAGTAAAATTCGATGGCTACCTGACCGATGTGTTCGGTCAAAAAGCGATTAATTTCATAAATGCAAAAGACGACAAACCATTCTTTCTATTCCACTCCTTCACCGCTCCTCATGGACCGATGCATGCCACCGAGGAGGACAAGGCACTTTTCGCATCGATCAAAGATACCAAGAGAAGAAGCTACGCCGCGATGATTTGGGCCATGGACCGGGCAATTGGAAAACTAATCTCTTCCCTCAAAGAATCCGGTCGATTTGAAAACACTCTCATCTGGTTCCTCAGCGACAACGGGGGAGCCACTGGAAACGCATCCATAAATCTTCCCTTGGCCGGACACAAGGGAATCAAATTCGAAGGGGGAACCCGGGTACCCTTTTTTGCTCATTGGCCCAAACAATTTAAAGAGCCTAAGAAATTTAAACCCATGATGATCTCCTTGGATATTATGGCCACCTCGCTGGCCGCGGCAGGAGCCAAGGATAAAGATTTGAATAATCTGGACGGGGTAAACCTTCTACCCTTCATTCAGGGAGAGAAAACCACACCTCCCCATAAAAATCTGTTCTGGCATAAACTCTGGTTTTCGGCGATGCGGGACGGCCCATGGAAATTGATTTATGTGCAGGACTACGGCTATGCCCTCTACAACCTGGAAAACGATTTGGGTGAATCCAAAAACCTGATCCAATCCGAAAAGAAAAGATCAGAAAAAATGATTGCCCAGCTCAATGATTGGAAGGCCGGACTGGAAAAGCCCCGCTGGGACGAGGCGGAAGTCTGGTTCCGCACCCATAGCAAAAACCACATTCGAATTATTGAAGGGGAATAGGGTTTACTTCACCCATTCAAATTCGGCAAAAATTACTTTAGTAATGTCGGAACCGGGCTTAGGCATGATACCCATACTGTCTGCCACAGACCAGTCACTTAGCCCAACTCCATGACTGATTAGCTGTTTGGCCGGGAGGGTCATTCTTTGCCAGTCATTGGAAGCGGTAATCTCGAGCTCCGTGGTAAATCGGCGGTTGGCACTCAAAACAACTTTTTGTGGTTGGGTGCAATAAAAACGAAAGCTCAGCTTGGATCCTTTGAGTGCTTTCCATTTGGGATCGGAGAACTGGATATTCTTGGTTCCCCTGCGATTATCCAAAGGACGAAAACCCTGTACGCCGCCTACTCCTTCGGCTGGACCGACATGAGACCATTGCCCGGTTCCATCGGAAATTAAATCGGATTTCTTATCCGTAGCTACGGCCATGCCTAGCTTCGATGGAATGACCGCCTCAAAATCGGAGGAAAGAACGCTGTCATTCTGGTAACGAATATTGGCATAGCAAAACAAATAATCATCCACATTCATAACCGGCAGCTTAGCCACCCAGGTATTTCCCTGCCTGACCGAATCAACATCCCTCCAGAAGCGGGCAATATTATTGGGTGTCTTCAGGCATTGATAGACTTGTAATTCCTTGATCTCTGCGGGGCTTGCAGGAGTCAGGTGCAACTCAGGAACACCCTCTGCATCCAGTTTTATTTTTGACTGAGGACGCTGTGGCCAAAAATGATTTTTGCCCAGCACATGCTTCTCCAGCCATAGCTTGCAATTATCTCCGAGTTTCTCGGTATTGTGATGACCGCGTGCCTGAACCGCAAAATCCCAAGGCACTCCGGGCTTGAAGCTTTTAAAAGTTTCACATCCCCGCTCATGACCGCCGTGATGATCATTGGATCCATTAAGCCAAAGACTGGCTGCGGTAATGTAAGGTGCATGGGCTTGGGGTGCGACCGCCGAAAGATACAGTTTTTGTCCCGGTGATTTCTCCGGTTCCTGGTATGGGTTGTTGTGCATCCATACCGCACGGTCGCGATAATAGTTGATCCAACCAATCCCAAAGTAAGCAACGATCGCCTTGACTCGAGGATCCATTCCCAGATTCCACATAATCGTTCCACCGTAAGAGTAACCCTTAGCCCCAATACGATCTGAATCGACTTCTTTTTGAGCCAGCAAATAACTGAGAGCTCTGCGTTGCACCGCATTCCATAAATAATGAGAAGTCGCCTTGGAGTTTGTGGTTTGGCTACCATCAGGCATCCGGTCATAAATCAATGCATGCCCCATTTTTTTGGCTTCCATGTGGCCGTGAGCCAAAGGACTGGGATACTTGGTATAATCACCCCGAGTATTGATCCCAGAATAATCATGAGCCATCACCGCCCATCCATCGTTCACATATTGCATATCAATCGCGGGACGACCCATCCATCCATGAACATTCAATAAACCAGGTAATTTCCTCGCTCCCACCTTGACTGCATACTTGCAAAACACCCGTACCTCTTCACCATTCACATAGGCACTGATGTAGGATTCCTTTGAAAAGATTCCGTCTTTGGTTTCCTGCCTGACAATCTCCTCCTTAAAATCTCCCTGATCCGGATCGTAATCCTTCCAAATATCCGGCGGAGTAGGCAATGGTGCGGCCTTGGCAATCGTTAGAAAAATACTGAGTAGAAGTATAGGATATCGCATGGGAGAAATTTTCAAATTACAATTTTGTTGAAGCTATAACAAACTTTTCAAAGGAAATAAATTATCTCTTTGATCTATAATAAACAGGCGAAGGTTAGTCCCCCTTCACATTCCTAACATCTTCAGGCTCTTTAACCGGCCACTCTTTGCAATGTTTTCTTAATACCTTAAAGGCAATCCGCCAATTGGGTGCACTTGCTTGCGCAGTATTTGAAACTGGTTTAACAGGTCTAAATGCTCGGGCAAAGTGGGCACCATCATCCTCTATTTTCATATTAATTTCCCATCCGTCTTCATTTAACTCATTGATAATTCTGGTATAATTCTCTTCAATTCGATGCGAGATTTGCTGCTGACGGATCTTGGTAATTTCTTTGGCTTCTTCAACCTGAATGGCAGACAGATTTTTACGAATTTCATCCGCCAGTTCCCCGACCCTTCCTCTTCCATTGAGTGGTGCACCATTCTCAGCACTAATATTTAGCCAGATATATGCCTCGAGTTTATTTTGACGAACGCCCTCCCCGCTTTGATAAGATAGCCCCACCTTAGACTGGGCACTGTCATGCCCTTGCTCAGCCGCCTTGTGGTACCACTTAAAAGCTTCTGCCATATCTTTCTTACCGCCCTCACCCTCCGTATAAAGTCCGGCTAACTCGAATTGTGAATCCGCATCACCATCAGCGGCAACAAGTTTTACTTTATTAAAGTGTAAGTCCGCTTTCTTGTTACTGTAAGATGTAAAAGGTAGCACACAGACTAGTAGAATAATTGAGGACGAAATTGTGTATGTCTGTTTCATTTTTTGTAGTTGATTTGGTTCGCTAGCGCAGGAGTTTATTTAGAAATTCCTGACGGCTCACCTTCGGTTTTGGCCGGTCTTTTTCCCAGTACTGCAAGTGACATTCCACGCCAATCTTCTTGCATGCCTCAAGCATAATCTCTCCAAAAATGGGACTATGTATACCATTGGATCCACTTGTGGTGGGAAATTCCCGGTTTACATTATAGAAAAGATGTAAAGGAGGATCATCCTTAGTGAGGTGAACAACCGGTGAGCATTTCAAGGCAAGTTCTTTATACTTGTTCCAGTTCTTCATCATTTCCTCTGCCGTTTCCGCCCCAAACGGTTGGTAAGGCATGGGGTTTCCAAATGTTTTTTCCCCAATTCTTTCCTTGATTACAAATGGATTCATGGTGGTCTGTGCCCCCGCAACCTGAGCACCGGCAATTCGGGACGAATACCTCTTGACCGGATCAGAACTTTCGGGGTTCGCAATATCATCGTGTAAGGCAATCAATAAACTGGAGCATCCCCCGGCGGATCCCCCGGTTGCCACAATTCGACTGGAATCAATCTTCCATTCCTTCGCTTTAAAACGAAGAAACTGAACCGCCCGCAGGGCAGAATCCAACATCGCGGGTTGGAGAGCCCCTTCATTGACTAACGGATAACTGATGGACGCAATATGATAGCCTTGCTTCAGTTGATGAGGCCTAAGCACTTCATCTTTTTTACCCCCCATCCATCCTCCTCCGTGAATTTGCAGAAGAACTCCCACCGGTTCAGTGGAGTCAAAGCGCCAGAAGTTGATCAGTTCTTTAGGGTGTGAACCATATTTTATATCTCTATGTGTAGGTGAAAGCTCGTTGGGTTTAAGGGTTGTTGCTTGTTTTCCCTCAACCAGGCAGAAGAGGCTACAAAGAGCTAAAACCTGAAATACTTTCAAAATTTTACTGATCATGTAATATGGTAATTACTTTTTGGAAAGACCGACAATATAATCCAGCATCGAGGCAAACTCTTTAACGGAGAAAGGATGCATCAATCCGGCGGGCATCATCGAGTTGGGCAAAGTCGAACGATTGGCAACCTCTGACTTGATTAAGATATGTTCCTGACTTGCCATATCCCGCATCACGAGCTTGTCCGGTGTCTCCTCGGTCACAAAACCCATTACCGCACGGTCGTCTTTCATGGTGACCAGGTTTGTGGCAAAACCCTGCGCGATTGACTTGTTGGGATGAAGGATTGCCTCCGCCAATTCATTACGTGGATAAATAGCGGCAATATTTCCGAGGTAAGGTCCTTTCTGTGGATCATCCTCGCGTACGGTATGACAACTTGCACAGGCTGCCTTGGTAAATATGGCTTCACCTAACCCTGCATCCCCTTTCATTGCCTTCACTTGAATGAGTACCTGATCGGTTGGCAAACTAGCCACTTTGGGAGAAGTGTCCTTGTTGGTTTCTTCAATCTTAAAATGTCGCATCGCCCGAACAGCGGCTTGCTTAACGCTTGGATCCGAATCTTTGGACGCAACTAGGATTTGATCATCATAAGACCGGTTCCGTAGATCGACCAGTACCGTGATCAAGAGAGCCTTCTTTGATGGGGTATTCCAACAATCTTGAATGAATGCCGTTGCATTCGCTTTGGCTTCCGCATTGGCATTTTTCCGACTGGAAATATCCACGATACCAGAATAAGCCCATTTGGTTTTCGGTAGCTTAGGGTCACCCTTTGCCAATTCCACAAGTGCATGATGGAACTGGTCAAGTTTACGGTTATTCTTGAGGAAGGAATCTTTACCCGACCGAAGAACTAGTCTATCGCCACGGGATTCAATGAGAATTAAGGCATCAATAATCGGAGATAGAAACTGAGGGTCAGCTGGTTTAAGTAAACATTTAACAATTTGAGTGAGCTCTTTTGATTCAAGCTTTTCGTTGTTCGCCGATGAAGCCAAAATCTTGAAGGCTGCATCAGGAATGTCTTCCTTATCCACAAGTTGGGAGGCCATGGTTGGAACTAGCGAGGAATCCTTTCGAGCAAGCTCCACCATTTTAAGAAGAGACTCGTTATCCTCGATCCGGTTTTGGCTCATAAACTCTAAATATTTCCCGACTTTTTCATTCGATACTAATCCGACAGCCTGGCGAAGAACATCGAGAATATGTGCGGACTGTTCCCATGTAGTCATTTCATAATACGGACCACGAGTATCGGGCCTGCCCCCCCAATGCTTAGAGTCCCAATCTTTTTCTTTATGATATAATCGGGAGAGGATTTCAAATGAATGATCAAATAAAAGATCATCTGGACTGCTTAAATGTTTCTCCAATGAATTAACCACCTCGGGAATATGCATACGCATGAGGGCAAAGGATGCTCCTTTCCTTTCTGCCAGACTGGAAGATGGGTTCTTTAAAACCGCCAAAACTGGCTCGTAAGCCCGCAAGACTTCCATTGCCCGATAAGCAACATGAGCGAGGGTTGGATCTGTGTGACCTAAGCTTGCAGACACTTCAACGGCTAACTCGGCTCTCTTTTGGCGAACCGTCGATACAATCGCCTCCAATCGGGTTCTAGGATCAGAACTACTAAGGCCTTTCTTTAATAAATCAACCGGAGCCAAGCCAGGCTTTCCCTGAGTTACCAGATCCATACCAAGGTCACCAAGAGCACGCATAACAAAAGCACCAAGCTTAGGGTCATTGGAAAGACTCGTCAGTTTCTGCAAAACCTTCGAGCAGGGAAAACGAGAACTAGTCAGAAGCCGTTGAGAGATTGAATACAAAGCCATAACCCGCGAACGGAGTTCCTTCGAAGAATCCTCAGCCAGAACATGGAGAGAATCGGTCATTTCGACGCTCTCAGGTCTACGAAGTAAGGTACGTTGAGCCGACATGGCCCGGACTTGACTGGGCGATTCGAACAAACCGATCAGTTCCTGATCGGAAAGCATTTCAAATTTTGGAAGGGGTACGGGCTGAAAACCCTTCGGTTTTACCTGCACCACAAACCCGTGCTCCGGACCCGCCCAGTTAAAAGAGGCCGGACCATTCCAGCTGGCCTGATAGACCCGGCTCATACCATCCACATCGGCATCGGTTGGACGGTTCACTTTAATAAAGTTTGTAGGAGTTTGCGTTTCGATAAAACCTGCACCTTTTCGCTCCACTTGATGACGATATAGGCCTGCCCGTCCCCAGTCACAGGTAAAGGGGGCATTGGCCCATTCCTTGGGAAATCCCGGTTCATGAATGTAGACTCCTCCACAACCGGAACCACCTCCATAGTCGGCTAATGGTGCGATGATTTCATCTGCAAAATTCAAATACAAACGCGGATACCCATGATCATCCAATCCACTAAAATGATGAAAGCGTACATTCCACCCTCCACCGTCATTGGTATTATCCCTTCCAAATAAATCGAGTAATGGACTGGTGGGCACGGCGAGTATATTTCGTGTGCCGTAGGAAAACAATTCCAAGCCGGATCCATCAGGTCGAAAGCGGTAGACCCCACCTCCGCGGTTCTGCAATTTCCTCCCATCGGATCCGATTGCTTCGATGAAACCAAAGTCCCCACCTGCCACATAAATCCAACCATCCACGCCCAAATCCAATCCATTAGTGGTATGGTCTGCAGGCCTGTCATTAAACCCAAACGCGATATTGGAAACCAAACGCTTACTGTCCTCAGCAACGCCGTCTCCGTCCCGATCAAAGAAAACCGACACATGAGGCGGGTGCAAAAGATAGAGACGGTCATGATCCCAAATCAAGCCCCGTGGTGAATCAATCGAAGCAATAAACTCCGTCACCTCGTCGGCACGGCCATCTCCGTCCTTATCTCTGAGTCTGAGGACCCTTCCGCGATCGGCATCGCGGCCCAGGGAACCACATCCGTCACTCGAAACATAAAGATCACCACCTGGGGATGCCGCCACATAAACCGGATAGTTTGCGGTTTGCCAGGGTGCAAAAAGAGTGGCCTCGAAGCCATCGGGTACACTCACCCCACCCTTCTTGAGAATGGCTGCTTCTTCAGCAGAGCTAAGTTTTACTATCGTGGGCTTACTATTTCCACTTTTGGCGAGCACAGCATCTTTTGAGGAAGGGCTACCAATGAGTCCAGTTCCCAAGAGACAAAACAGGAGAAAATTGAGGTAAGTATTTTTGATCATTTTCTAAAATAGTAAAAGTTCACTGACAAAGAATGATTTGTAAAAATGTTACTCTCCAGAAAAAGAGTAAGGATGAGGGTAAGGTGCGTTGGATCTACTTCTGTGTAGCCCAAGTAATTCCATTGGCCACCATGTCGAGGAACTCTTTGGTTGATACAGTCTCATTATGATGCCCCATAGTGGTCGCATAAAGTTTGAATCCATCTTTTTCTTTAACCCACGCCAAGGCTTGCGGTTCAGCAGGCTTATGCTGCTCTCCATTGTCCCCGTAAGCCAATACCGTTGTTCCCTCCAAAACAGAAGGTACCATATAAAGTTCCCCTTTTGGCGTTCTCCACTTACTGGGTAATCCTTTGACTACTGGATGCTTAGTCTGGTCTTCTGCAATGGTAACATCATAAGGAACATGAGGGCCGTGCCCGGAAGAGACCACTCCGAGCATTTTGTTCCAACTTTTTTCTTCAGGTTTTTGATCTCTGAGGAAAAGATGAAAGGTATGCATGGCACAATGCATGGCGATGGCAGGCACGCCCCCTTTGTGAACTTCCACAATCTTGTCAATGAACTGACTATCATCCTCTCTCGCAAAGCAGAAATTATAAAATATAAAATCATATCCTTTTGCCCAATCATCGGTTCCTAAAAGACCCTTCATTCGACGAGGGTCCATTTCAAATAGAACATCCCATTCCACCGATATCCGTTTACTGATCTCTAGAGTAATTATATTCTTTTGGGTCGCATAATCGTGATGCCCACCACCCGTTACAAGAAGTCCCTTTAATTTTTTCTTTTCTTCAGAATAGGAAAAGAAGGGAAGCGATAAGGAAAAAAACAGGAGCAGGGAGATTTTCATAGATTATATCAACAGTTTAACAGGGAGGAGGAATGAGGATATACTAGTCGTTGATGGCTACAATCCAAATATTACGAAAACGAACGGGGTTTCCATGATACTGCATTTTTAAAGGACCTTTGTCCGCATGCTTTTTGTATTCCGAAATCGAGTGAGGCCCACGCCAACCTGTTGCCCCACTTAATTCAAGGTTATCATGGATGATATGACCATTGTGAACCACATGGAATTTTGCCTTCCGGGTAACTTCACCCTTGGCATTGAAAGTCGGTCGATTGAAAGTAATATCATATGTTTGCCATTCACCCGGCCCACGGCTTGCATTCACTAAAGGTTTAGCCCGACCATACAGGGCTCCGCACTGACCGTCCGGGTAAGTAATATTGTTGTAGGAGTCAAGTACCTGAACTTCGTACTGCCCCATAAGGAAAACTCCACTATTCCCACGCCCCTGACCGGTTCCTTTGGCCACCCTTGGGGTGGCAAATTCGACATGTAAACGACAGGAGCCAAATTCTTTCTTACTCTGTAAATCGCCGCCCCCACGAACAGATTCCAGAGCCCCTTCCACTAATTTCCACTTGGTCGGACCGCCATTCCTCGCCTGCCAATTTTGGAGAGTCTTTTTCGTTCCATCAAATAAAACAATTGCCTCCTTAGGTGACTTGGCAGCCTTGGCATCGTAAGGCCTCGGTTCAACTATCTTGGGTTGGGGTTGTTTCTTGGGATCGGTTTCGTGTACTTTAATACCATCGATAAACATATACTCAGTCTTTCCGCGCATTTCCTTACGGATTTCGGGACCGTCTTTAGCCCAAAGAATCGAAGTTAAGGTTGCACAAAGAAAAGCCATTGTTGATATTTTATTCATTGTTTGCATTTCGCTTATTCAGCCAAACTTTGTCAATTTTATATCCTTTCGTATTTACTCTTTCTTGAACCAGCAATCCTACCTTTTTTATAGATGAGAAAAATTCCATTCCTTATCCTTATCCTCTTTTCACACTTTGCCTGTGCCGATAACGGGCTCGCTCCGGAAATTACAGATCTTAATGCCAAAGATATATCCTTCGAACTCGAAAAGAAACTGGCTTACCTCAAATCCCCTTTTATTAATTCATCCCCTCGAGACAAGGGAGATGGTTTGCTCGTGGGGAGCCTCGAAAACGGAAACAATAATAAGAATTCAATTCTTTTATATGCCCAAGAACTCGCCGAAACCTCTAATACAATCAAGAACGGACGAACGGATAGCCTTCTCATTGCCCACAAAGGAAAATTGATCTTTGAATCCTACTTTCGTCGAGGACGGGCAAATTTTCCCCATTATCAAATGTCGATCACCAAGTCCTATACCACCATGGCTCTTGGACGGGCGATGCAATTGGGCTATCTCAACATGGAAGATCTGAACAAACCTGTAATCTCCTTTCTCAAAAGGCTTGACCCATCCAAACTGGTAAAAGGAGCAAGTTCTATCACGCTACATGAAGCCATGCAGATGAGATCGGGAATTCGACTACCGGAGAAAAGAATTAGTCAACTCATCAAAAAACCAGAACGTCTCATTGGCCAAGGCCAGATTCAAGCTTATCTTCAATTTAGCTCAGCCATCCCCTCTTTCCCTCGGGACTATAAATACCAGGCATCCGATCCATCCATCACCATGCAAGTATTGGAAGCAATCGTACCTGGGACCGCCCAGGATTTCATACGCGATAAACTACTTAAGCCTATGCAAATTACCAATTACCACTGGCAGGACGACATCAGTGGGTTGCCAAAATCGGCAGCCGGTTCGAGTTTCTTATCCCGCGATATGGTAAAAATGGGCCTACTCGTACTCAAAAATGGTAAGTGGGGCGGCAAGCAACACATCCCTTCATCTTTTATCAAACAGGCAACCTCCCCCCTCGTGCAGGCTAATAATGAGAATAATTACGGCTATTTTTGGTGGAGCCAAAACAGAGAAATTGAAGGAACGAAATACTATGTAATTCAAGGTCGTGGAGCCGGCGGGCAATTTATTTTCATATTCCCCAGCATTGAACTTGTGGTTGTCGGAACTGCCCACAATAAAGGAATGGGCACCATGCTGAAGGAACTACCCGAAAGACTTGTGCCGGCCTTTACCGAAGGCTAAAAGATATCTTTACTAGTAAAGTTTGATAATTCAATCCAACATCAGGGACAGGTAAATTACTTTTTTTACGGGAGGAGTGGTGAAGGATCATTATTTAATAAAAGGAAAGATTGGATTCTTCGAGTGCGAATCCCGCATGGCAACTTCTATTTTCTTAACGATCTGGGGGTACTCGCCTGCAAGGTTATTCTCTTCGCCAATATCCTTGCTTAGGTCATACAATTCAATGGGAGAGTTCGGATTCTTGCGAACATTTAATCGTACCCCCTTCCACTTCCCCATACGAACTGCCTGTTTGCCTCCACGCTCGTGAAATTCCCAATATAAATAATCTCTCTTCTTTTGCATCTTTTTTTGCCCGAGCAGGGTGGGTGCAAAGGACACTCCATCCAATCCACCAGGTGTCTCGGCACCTGATAATTCGCAAAGCGTAGG
>Ga0209374_1003703_pt1 | contig 11744 bp, 9 predicted proteins | sample SaaInlLV_DNA_10m_FD_184683 | JGI IMG/M metagenome (GOLD analysis project Ga0209374, IMG submission 184683) | Marine microbial communities from expanding oxygen minimum zones in the Saanich Inlet - SI075_LV_DNA_10m (SPAdes) (version 2) | ecosystem: Environmental > Aquatic > Marine > Unclassified ...
GGTCTCGCATCTTTCATACGGAGAAAAACCATGAGTGCTGACGACGTTAAAACACATCATCGTGTTTGCCATTTGTGTGAGGCCATGTGCGGTCTTGTCGTCAAAACTGCGGGCGAGAGCGTCATCGATATTAGAGGTGATAAAGACGACCCTTTAAGCCGCGGCCACGTCTGCCCAAAGGCCGTCGCCTTGCAAGACATCCACGAGGACCCAGATCGGCTCAGAAAGCCCCTGAAGCGCGTTAGATCTGTTGCAGGTCAATATCACCACGTGGAAATTGAGTGGTCCGAAGCGCTAGACCTTGCCGCAGACGCGCTAGCATCGACGATTCAAGCGCACGGCGCGGACGCCGTTGGTGCCTACTTTGGAAACCCTTCGGTTCACAACTACGGAATGATGACGCATCAGCGTAATTTATTCCGTCACATCCGAACACGAAATCGCTTTTCGGCCACGTCAGTCGACCAGCTACCCCATCACCTCGTGTCGATGTGGCTGTACGGTCACATGCTGCTCAATCCGATCCCTGACATTGATCGAACGCACTATTTCCTTATGTTAGGTGCTAATCCACTGGCGTCCAACGGGAGTATTTGGACCGTCCCAGATGTCCGTCGCCGCATCAAAGAGCTCACCGCACGCGGCGGCAAATTAGTGGTCGTCGATCCACGAAGAACCGAGACGGCAGAACTTGCCAGTGAACATTACTTCATTCGCCCCGGAACCGACGCCGCTTTTTTGCTCGGGCTCATACACGTCATATTTCGAGACAACCTCGTCGCACTTGGTGCCCTCGCAGGGTTCACCGACGGCGTTGACGCCGTTCGAGATACAGTGCAGTCGCTCACACCCACGTGGGCGGCTGACATTACCGGCATAGAGGCAGCGCACATAGAGAAGGTGGCACATGACTTAGCCGCTGCCAAAGCCGGTATTTGCTACGGACGCATGGGAGTCAGCACGCAAGCCTATGGAACACTCTGCCAGTGGGCCATTCAAGTGCTGAACGTGATTACCGGAAATCTCGACAAACAGGGCGGTAGCCTCTTCACACTGCCAGCGATGGATCAAGTTGCGAACACAAGCGCCGGGGGCTTTGGCCGATTTGTCAGCCGTGGTCGCGGCCTACCGGAGTTCAATTATGAGCTCCCAGCAGTGACACTCGTAGACGAGATCCGCACACCGGGCGAGGGCCAAATAAAGCTCATGTTTACGGGCGCAGGAAACCCAGTGCTATCAACCCCCAATGGACGGGCGGTGGACGACGCTTTAGAGACCCTCGACTTCATGATTTCGTTAGATCCCGCACTTAACGAAACCACCCGACACGCGGATATCATTTTGCCGCCAACATCACCCTTAGAGCATGACCACTACGATATTGCCTTCCATAATCTCGCTGTGCGAAACACCGCGCGCTACAGCCCAGCCATATTCAACAAGCCCGAGGGAACCCTCCACGACTGGGAGATATTTACTGAGCTAGGAAACCGGCTTGCCGAGCGTTTAGGTGTTGAAACCATGCCGGCAACTGCACCTGATCGGCTCGTTGACGCAGCGCTTCGCTCCGGCCCTTACGGCCACGACACTGAGTGGGACTTGAGCATCACGAAATTGAAGGATCACCCATCGGGCGTTGATCTAGGCGAGCTCAAACCGTCCTGCCCTGAGCGCTTACAAACACCCAAGAAACGTATTCCTCTGGCTGTCCCCGAAGTGCTCGATGACATACAAAGACTGTTGGCTGAGACGTCTCTCCCCGATAAGGGCTACCGACTTATCGGTCGTCGACACGTGCGCGACAACAACTCCTGGATGCACAACCACCACCGACTTGTAAAAGGCAAGCCTAGGTGCCAGCTGTTAATGCACCCAGATGACGTTGCTCACGAAGGCTGGCAACAGGGGACGTACATCACCATCAGCAGCCGAGTCGGCAGTATCCAAGCAGAACTGATGCCCTCGGCTGAGGTCATGCGCGGTGTGGTAAGCCTGCCACACGGGTACGGCCACGGTCTTAGCGGCACCCAATCAAAAATTGCAAATGCGCATGCGGGTGTGAGCTGTAATGATGTAACCGACGAACAGTTTATCGACAAACTTTCAGGTAATGCAGCCATCAATGGTGTTGCCGTGAGTTTGAGCATTTAGCGCTTAACCTGGGGGCACCGTCTCTTCGTGACCCCCAGTAATTGTTTTAACATCCTTTCTCTATTGAATCGGCTGTGATGAGAAACATTGTACGTATCCCGTCCTCACCCCTCGACAAGCACCATGTGGGTTGCGTAGCCTCTCAGCATTCGAATACGTTCTTAAGGAGCTATACCTCATGTTCAGTCACATTATGGTCGGTGCAACCGACATCGAAGCCTCACGCAAATTCTATGACGCCACATTTGCCGCTCTGGGCTACGGCCCTGGAGTTATTGACCCCAAGGGTAGAGTTTTTTACATCACAAGTACCGGTATCTTTGCCATTTCATCGCCGATCGATGGCAACCCAGCAACAGCGGGTAACGGGAGTACGATTGGCTTTTCAGCGCCCAGCACCGAGGCATCTGATGCGTGGCACGAGGCGGGACTGGCGAGTGGTGGAACAGGCTGCGAGGAACCACCCGGTGTAAGGGACAGCAATATGGGTGATATTTATCTCGCGTACCTTAGAGACCCCTCGGGAAATAAAATTTGCACACTACTGCAGGTCTAGGCGTGCGCGCTCTTTGGGCCACAGTCCTGTTGGTGAGCGCTTCAGCTCACGCAGATTTGGCCGAGACTACTGCGCAATACAGCGCAGAGGCCGATGTCTCAGAGACCTGCTCGGTTTGTCACAGCCTGCGCTATCTCGATCGAGCGCAAGGCTATGACACACCCGACGAGTGGTCTCGAGTCATCGCGAGTATGGTATCGCTTCCGGCCGCACGCGATCGCGCGATTAGCGCCTATCTTGCAGGAAAATATAGACATAATCCGTCAAAAGCACCGAAGTTGATCGCAGGCGAGACAAACATCGTTATCGACGAGTGGGTAACACCTTCGCTTGGCCAGAGGACCCGTGATCCGATCGAGGCTCCTAATGGTGACATCTGGTGGACGGGTATGTGGGCGTCCTTAGTGGGTCGGTTAGATCCCTCTACAGGTGTGATGCAAGAGTTTTCACTGCCAAGCGCAGCCCGTCCACACTCGATTGTTCCCGATCGCGATGGATTCATCTGGTACACAGGTAATAGCAACGCAACCATTGGAAGACTGGACCCAACCACAGGCGCGATTATCGAATACCCAACAAAGGCACGAGACCCCCACACTGCGGTGTTCCACCCCAATGGAAACCTCTATTTCACCAGCCAACACTCCAATATGCTGGGTCGCTTAAATCCGACGACGGGAGAGATCACGGAAATCGACACTCGACGAAAGCCCTACGGCATTAAAGTCGGTCAGGACGATGACCTTTTCGTGGCCTTCAATGGAACCAACGCTATCGGCCGAATGGATCCAGAGTCACTGGCCGTAACTTACTACGACATTCCCGACGAGAAGACCCGTATTCGACGCCTCGATATCGACAGCGACGGACACGTTTGGTTCGTTAATTCTTCACTGGGGAAAATTGGTAAACTCAATGTTGAGTCAGGCACCGTCAAGCAGTGGGACTCCCCGAGCGGCCCGCTATCACACCCCTACTCGATGACAGTAATCAATGACATTGTTTGGTACAACGAGAGTGGAATGCGCCCAGACGCCTTGGTCCGATTCGACCCAACTAGTGAACGTTTTCAAAGCTGGGCTGTGCCCTCAGGTGTCGGGATTATTCGGCATACTTGGAAGACCCAAGACGGTGATTTATTGATCCACCAAAGCAGCTCCAATCGAGTGGGGCGCGTCAGAATTGCAGAGTGAGAATCACCTAGACGAACACCATCGAGTGCTCTTCACTGTGAGTCAAATCCCTGAGGGGCGAGTCTCTTCCTTCGGACGAATCGCGGCAGCAGCAGGACTTCCCAAAAAAGCGCGTTGGATTGGTCGAATTTTGAGTCAGCTTCCGTCAGAGACAAGCATTCCCTGGCACCGAGTATTAGGCCACGGAGGTAACATTACCTGCCCTCGACGTGACATCGCCCGGGCCCGGCTGCTAGACGAAGGTGTAGTCGTTGAGGACTTCAAGGTCAAAATGAGGTCTTACGGGTGGCCTGAGCCAAGTGATACTTGACTACCGACTAAGCATCGGGTCGTATAATCAGCTTTCCCACGACCTCGCGTCGTTGCAGCATGCGGAATCCCTCTACCGCTTTATTCAGGGGAAGCTCGGCGTGAACATGAGGACGCGTCTTACCTGCTCGTGCCCATTGCCAAATTTGCTCTAGATTTTCGGCGCCCCGCTCTGGAAAACGGCGACCGTATTCCCCTGCCCTGACACCCATAACAGAGAAGCCCTTAATCAGCGGCATATTGCTCGAAAGTGTAGCTATACGACCGCTCGTAAATCCAACCACCAATAGCCGACCCTCGAAATTAATGCATCGGACGCTCTCATCGAATACGTCGCCACCGACGGGGTCAAAAATCACATCAGCACCCTGCCCCTGGGTTAACGCCCTTACTTGATCTTTAAAACCGTCCCGAGTGTTGATGACGTGGTGAGCACCGAACGCCGCAACTGAGTCGAGCTTCGCGTCACTGCCACCCGTCGCAATCACACGAGCACCTAATAATTTACCCAATTCAACGGCGGCCATTCCCACGCCACCACTGGCGCCATGAACAAGCAGCGTTTCACCCTCTTGCAGACCAGCGCGTCGAACAAGGGCAACATAAGCTGTCAGGTAGGCAACCTGGTACGCTGCAGCCTCAGCGAAGCTCATGCTAGCTGGCTTTCTCTGAAGCCCCTCAGCACTGACTACTGCAAATTCTGCAAAACCACCATGCCTCATGCCACCGACAACCGGATCACCCAGCTCAAACCCAACTACGCCCTGACCCAGCGCATCAATTTCGCCCGCAATATCCATTCCTGGCGTGAACGGAGGCTCGAGCTTTAATTGATAGTTGCCCTGACACAGCAATATGTCGGGGTAGTTGACGCTTGTTGCTCTGAGACGAATGCGGACCTCGCCTGGACCCGGGACCGGCATGGCAACATCACAGACCGCAACACCCGATAAATCATCGGTAATTTCTCTACACACCAACGCTCTCATTGCGCTAATCCACTCGTCTCGTTATGTCAGTCAATAATGACACGACCAGTGACAGCACTATAGAGTCTTGTTTACGTGTTGATGCTGCGCGAACAGCCCAGCCTCAAAAAATTGCACCGTCTATTGCGCCAATGCCTCAGATGGCAGGGTCTTTTTTTGCAACGCTAGCTCAGGGAGGGCATCCTCTCCGTGCGCTTACAATGCACCCAGTAAAGCACTGTGGTCAACAAAACGACCGCACCGCTTTGGTGTCCTGCGGCAATCGTGACGTTTACATTGGAGAGCACAGTACCGATGCCAAGTACGATCTGAAGTGTCACTGCAGCCATCATCAAGACACTCGCAATGCGCACCCTCAGATCGTGCGACCGGAGTACGCTGTGGAGCGCCGCAGTGACGACAATCAAACCCGTCGCATAGGCCAGCATTCGATGGTTAAAGTGAATGGTCGTGACCTGCTCAAAGACCGACACAAAACCGTCCCTGTAGAGGGCTGGGGGAATAAAAGAATCGCCCATCAGCGGCCAGGTTGGAAAAGACAACCCCGCATTTGTACCTGCGACAAACCCCCCGGTCAAAATCATTAGATAGACCAGAGGAACGAGACTCAGCGCCGCTGACGCGTGACCTAAACGGATTGTCCGCTCGGGTGAGAACAAACCAATCGTAAGCCACACAATATAGCCATAAATAGCGATTGCCAGTCCCAAGTGCGCGGTGAGACGGTACTGAGAAACATCCGGACGGTCGACGAGTCCACTTTGCACCATGTACCAACCCATCAATCCCTGGCAGCCACCCAGTATTAACAGTGCAGAAAGGTGTGGTTTGAGCCGCGGGTGGACTTTTCCCATCCACAGAAAAGCCATCAAGGGGAAGAAAAAAAGTAAGCCGATGAAACGCCCCAACACTCGGTGCAGGTACTCGAACCAGAAAATCTGCTTGAATTCGTCGAGCGACATTCCTGTATTAATCAGCTGGTACTCGGGGAACAGCTTGTACTGCTCGAAGAGGTAAACCCAATCGGCCGTCGATAACGGAGGGATGACACCCATAATCGGCTGCCAGTCGACCATCGACAGCCCCGACTCCGTGAGCCGGGTAACTCCGCCCAGCAAAATCATCCCGAAAATGGTGACGGCGCAAATCAGCAGCCAGCGGCCAATCAGCTTATCGTCGTGGTATCGCGTTACTTCAATCATTTTTGTCCCCCAAAGACGGCGATAGTTTAACAAAATCAAGAAGCAGTTCGTTGTCTGGAGTAAACTTCGCGACAAATTAAGGAGTACTCCATTATGTCGTTGCTTCGTTTAAGCGACGCCGAGTTACATTTCGGCACCCAAGTCTTGTTAGATAAGCTCGACCTCACTGTCTCAAAAGGCGAGCGCCTCGGGTTGCTCGGTCGAAATGGTGTCGGTAAAACCACCCTTTTTCGTGTGCTGACCGGAGAACAAGGTCTCGACGATGGCGAACGTTGGATTGACCCGTCGCTCAAAATGTCGCGACTGGAACAGGAACTTCCGCTTGAAGGCGAGACCTCCGTCTTTGACTGGGTCGCGGGCGGCCTCGATCAAGCCGGTGAACTCTTGATCCAATACAGCAGTCTGCTGGGGGCTTATAGCGACGCCGATTTAGCAAAGATGGCAAATATCCAAGACGCTCTCGACGCTTGCGATGGATGGGCACTGCAAAATCGCGTGGAGACCACGCTGACTCAACTCGGTCTCAACGGCTCGCAGCTTCTCAAGGATTTGTCGGGCGGGTGGCGCCGGCGTGTAGCGCTGGGGCGAGCACTGGTGTCTGAACCCGACCTCCTGTTGCTCGATGAGCCAACCAACCACCTCGACATACCCACGATTGTCTGGCTTGAGCAACAGCTCAAAAATTTTAGTGGCGCCATTATCCTGATCACCCACGACAGGCGCTTCCTGCAAGCCATAGCTAATCGAATCGGCGAGCTCGATCGCGGTCAGCTCACAATCTGGGAAGGGACCTACCAAGACTTCCTTAAGCATCGCGCTGAGCAGCTGGCGGCCGAAGCGACAGCCAACGCCTTATTTGACAAAAGGCTGGCCCAAGAGGAGGTGTGGATCCGGCAGGGCATCAAGGCACGTCGAACGCGCAACGAGGGTCGGGTAAGGCGGCTCGAAGCGATGCGAGAGGACCGCGCCGCGCGGCGAAGCCAGGCAGGAAAAGCAAACATCACCATCGAGAGTGCATCGCGATCGGGAAAGCTCGTTGCCGAGGTCGAAAAAGCCGGTGTGCGTTTTGGCGATCATACTGTGATTCAAAATGTAAACACCATTATTCAGCGTGGCGATCGAATCGGCATTGTCGGTCGCAACGGCGCCGGCAAAACGACGCTCATAAAAATGGTTCTGGGTGAGTTGGAGCCCAGCTTTGGACACGTGAAGACCGGCTCAAAGCTGCAGGTGGCTTATTCGGACCAGCTCCGCGGACACCTTGACCCCGAGGGCACGCTCATTGACAACATTTGTGGTGGCCAAGAGTTCATCGAGATTGAGGGCAAAAAACGCCACGCCATTGGTTATCTTGGCGACTTCTTATTTTCGCCTGATCGTGTTCGTGCGCCCACTAAAGTGCTTTCCGGGGGCGAGCGAAACCGCGCTATATTGGCAAAATTATTCACACAGCCCGCCAACCTTCTGGTGCTCGATGAGCCGACAAACGACCTAGACATAGAAACGCTGGAGCTGCTCGAAGAAGTACTGCTTGAGTTTTCGGGTACTGTCATCTTAGTCAGTCACGACCGAGACTTTATGGACCGCGTAGTCACCAGTCTTTTGGTGATTGACGAGCAAGGTCATGTCGAAGAACAAGCCGGCAATTTCTCGGACTGGGAAGCCCGCGGGGGCGCTTTACTCAGCACCGTTGATGAGAGTCGACTTGCAGCAAAGGCCGTAAAAAGCAGCAGTACGTCAGCTGTATTGGAGCCCGAGGAAAAGACTCAGGTAAAAAAGAAATTAAATTACAAAGAGCAACGAGAGCTCGACACCCTGCCCGACTTAATCGCCGGTCTTGAAGCACAACAAGCCACGCTAGAGGAGGCAATGAGCAGCGCGGACTTCTACGCTCAAGATCAAGCGCACGTCAAAGCGGTATTAGCCGACCTTACCCGCGCCAGTGAATCGCTCGACGCGGCGCTCGACCGACTGATAGAACTCGAGGGCTAATACTAGAACTTAGATTAAAGCGCCGACGCGACCGCAACCACCACCTTGTCCATGTTGTCAGCATTCAGCGCCGCAACATTAATTCGTGACGAGTCGAGCATGTAAAGACCGTGCGTTTGTCGCAAGCCCTTTGCTTGCTCCACAGACAGCCCAAGAAAGGAGAACATTCCTTTCTCACTGGCAATAAAGGAGAAGTCCTGATCGGTTTTTGCCGATAACTTTTCCGAAAGCTGTGTGCGCAGTGAAATCATGCGTCCGCAAACGTGCTCAAGCTCCCGTTCCCACGAAGATCGTAATTCGGGATCGCTCAACACCCGTCCAGCCAACAGTGCACCATGAGCCGGTGGCATGGAATAGACACGCCGCGCAGCACCCAAGCCGTGACTCTGAGTCGCAGCGGCGCTCTGAGTATCACGCCCAAAAAAGAGCGCAACGCCCGTTCTCTCGCGATAAAGACCTAAGTTTTTGGAGCAGGAAGCCGCGACAATGAGCTCGCCCAAACGGCTCGCCATGAGGCGTAGGCCCTGAACATCCTCGACTAGACCCGAACCCATTCCTTGATACGCAAGATCAATCAGTACGGTAAAACCCTGCTCGAGTGCCATGTCCGCAAGGGTGGACCATTGCTCAAGTGTCAGGTCCGCACCGCATGGGTTGTGGCAACAGCCGTGCAGGAGAACGACGTCGCCATTTTTTGCTGATTTTAAATCGTTAACCATCTGATCAAAGTCAACGCCGTGAGAGCGAGCGTCGTAGTAGCTGTAAGTTGCAAACTTCAGTCCAACCGAACCTATTAGAGGAATGTGGACGGGCCATGTTGGATTGCTGATCCACACTGTTGCATCGGGAGATGCCGCCGCTAAAACCTCAGAGGCGATTCTCAGCGCACCACAGCCGCCCGGTGTTTGCACTGCAGTAATATGAGCACCATCACCAACGAGCTCATCGCCAAAAACAAGTGTTTTCATACCGCTTAAGTAGGCCAGATCACCGGCTGCCGGCAAATAGGCCTTGGTCACCTCTTCGTCAATTAACTGGTGCTGCGCTTTTTTGACAGCCTCAAAGACCGGACAAATACCGGTCTCGTCCATGTAAACACCTACTGTAAGGTCAATCTTATGAGGATTAGGGTCGGCACGGCACGCGGCAGCAATGCCCAGTATGGGGTCGGGGGCTAAGACAGACAGTTGTTCTAACATCGACGGGCTCTTTCGGTTACAAAACGACAGCGCAAGTATACGGTAAGGGCGATTTCCCATAAATGCCTGATATCATTTACCTGACTTTTTCCTATCGATTGCTCATGAGCCAAGACCCACAAAAGACACACCGAGATCAACTTTTTGCCAACCTCGTGGCTGAACCTTCGCAGTTCAGCTTCAATGAGGCCGTGGTCGACGTCTTTCCCGACATGATTCAGCGATCCGTTCCAGGTTATGGAACCGTCGTAAGAATGACCGGCGTGTTGACCGAGCAATACGCAAAGGAGGGCACACATGTCTACGACCTTGGATGTTCGCTTGGCGAATCGATTCGAGCAGCGGAGCTGGCTATTGGGGATAGAGCGTGTCAGTTGGTCGGCGTAGATAACTCACCGGCGATGATCGAAAAAGTGCGCGCGGAGGTGCCGCCACGATCAAAAATAATGTGGCACTTATCCGACATCACTCAGATGGAATTTAAGACCGCGAGTGTGGTCATCATGAACTTCACCCTGCAGTTCATTCCAATAAACGAGCGCCTCAAGCTTCTCAAACAAATCCGCTCGTCCATGGTCCCCGGTGGTCTTTTGATTCTCTCTGAGAAACTCACAATGCCAGACGCCGAAATGAACGAGTTGATGGTAAACCTCCACCACGACTTTAAACGCTCTCAAGGCTACAGTGGCTTAGAAATTGCCCAAAAACGCGACGCCATTGATAACGTGCTGATACCTGAAACTGCAGAAGTCCATAGGATACGGTTAACGGAAGCAGGCTTTTCGCGCTCCAGCGTCTGGTTTCAGTGCCTCAACTTTGCTTCGCTCATCGCAATCGCATAACCGCGCATGGCTATCCCAAAAGAATTAAGGAAGGACATCGAGGCTTTTTCAGACCGATGGGAAGAGGCGACGCTTCGTGACTGGCTCACCACCTTACCCCATCAACTGACCACGAACATGGCTGAGAGTCGGTTTGGTGATCTACCCCGATGGCGCGCGTCACTCGCGTCTTTGCCAGAACTCAATGCGGAGACAATTGAACTTAATGCGCCCAGCATCTCCGTTACCGGCACTATTTCAGCCGAGCAAAGCATTGCTCTTGAAACAGCGCTGCGAGGTCTACATCCATGGCGCAAGGGTCCCTTCTCCCTGTTCAGCATCGATATTGATACCGAGTGGCGATCGGACTTTAAGTGGGACCGGTTAAAGGATGTGATTGACCCGTTAGACGGCCGCCGAGTGCTCGATGTCGGCTGCGGCAGCGGCTACCACTGCTGGCGAATGAAAGGAGCAGGAGCAAGTGAAGTCATTGGTATAGATCCCACACCCTTGTTTGTTTTGCAGTTCAAAGCACTTCAAACCTACATCCAATCGCCTGAAGTCCACGTCCTACCGCTGACACTTGAGCAACTGCCGGCAAAATTACGCGCTTTCGATACCACATTTTCAATGGGCGTCCTTTACCACCGACGAGCGCCGATAGATCACCTAACGGACCTGCGCGATACACTTAAACCCGGTGGGCAGCTGGTACTGGAGACATTAGTCGTTTCGGGCAATGAAGACACTGTGTTTGTGCCGCCGGGGAGATACGCACGTATGGGTAATGTCTGGTTTCTGCCGAGCCCTGAGGCGCTGATGAGCTGGATGGGCAAAGTCGGCTTTGTCGATATCGCGCTTTTAGATGTGAGTCAGACCACTGTTGATGAACAGCGATCGACCGACTGGATGACATTTTTTTCACTCGCCAACTTCCTTGACCCAAACGATCCCACTAAAACGGTTGAGGGCCATCCGGCACCCACTCGCGCACTGATCACTGCACGCGTGGCGGACGATTAATCGTCAGAAGAGGCAATCGAAGACGCTGGCGGCTTCAACGGGAAGGTTGCAATTTTACCGGAATCGCTCCCTTCACTGATTTTTGCGGACCCTTGCTTCTCAACTTCGTCGATTCGAACGATAGACTGCATCGGAATATAACTACGTTTAACGCCCAAAAACTCTGATTTAAGTTTCTCTTCACCCGGATCAACCAAAATGGCAGAACGTTCACCAAAGAGGAGCTCTTCAATTTCGACAAAACCCCACATATCGCTCTGATAAATGTGCTTCGCAAAAACCTCAAAGATCTCTTTCCCATTGTGGAAA
>Ga0209374_1003706_pt1 | contig 11734 bp, 9 predicted proteins | sample SaaInlLV_DNA_10m_FD_184683 | JGI IMG/M metagenome (GOLD analysis project Ga0209374, IMG submission 184683) | Marine microbial communities from expanding oxygen minimum zones in the Saanich Inlet - SI075_LV_DNA_10m (SPAdes) (version 2) | ecosystem: Environmental > Aquatic > Marine > Unclassified ...
AAAGCGCACAGATGCCAAGGCCAAGATAGCTGGAAAGCGCAAGCCATGCGGAGGGAACATGCACATACATGATACGTACAGTCTCGCCTTGCTGATAATCTGCTGGTGAGGCAAATAGCGCGTAATAAAGACCAGCAGCAAAGCTCAGTCCCGCCAGTAGAAGGCAGTAAGGCATCACAGGTGCTGTGATGCGCTGAAAACGCCCCGGATTGGCAAGCTTGTCAAAAATATTCATATTATCCAGCTCCTATAAGAGCAGTGCAACATATGCTGGCGCGTTAAGACTGAATAGGTAGATAGCGTGCTTCTGCTCATTTTTCTACCTCTCTTCAAGTGCGGCAGAAAGTCCTGCTTGCCCGGCAAGTGGCGTAAGAACCAGAAGGGCAGCTGTGAATGCGCCAAGCAGAAGAAGGTAGACATGGGCTGGTGTCTGAAGCGCTGTATCATTCGTGCAGGCCGCATCTCCGGCAAGAACCCCAAAAATAAGAATAGGCACGGATAGGGGCAGAATAATCAGCGCAACAAGAAGCGCTGTTTTGCGCGCCCCCAGCGTGATCGCCGCGCTAATAGTGCCCAGCAGTAATAACGCCATCATACCCAGAGCAAGACTTGCCAGCACATCACCTAAGCAGGAAAGCGGCAGGTTAAGAATAAGCATCATTACAGGTGTCATAAGCAATAATGGCAGAACCGTCAGGCAGTACCAGCTTACCGCCTTTGCCATGACATATTGCCAGAGCCCTGCGCCGGAGAGGGCAACCTGCTCACACCATCCGGTGCGATAATCAGCATCAAATAACCTATCAAACCCGGGAAGGGCACTCAGTACGGCAGCAATCCAGATAATCGAAATGCCAAGCTGTTGCAGGAGGTCAGGGCCGGGGCCGAGGCTGAGAGGAAATAACGCAGCAATCAGGATAAAAAATCCTGCCTGAGCAAGGCTGTCTGTGCTGGTGTGCCAGCCAAGCGCAAACTCGCGCCGGAAAAGAACAAGCAGGCTCATGAGGCCTCCGTCTCTGGCGATAGAAGCGCGATTTGCTGTGCGGCATGTTGCTGAAAGTCAGGGTTATGACTTGCCAATATAACCCGCCCACCAGCGTCCTTAAATGAGGTAATAAGGGTGTGAAGGCGTGCCTGACTATCTGCATCAAGTCCCGTCTCAGCCTCATCTAGCAACCAGAGAGCTGTTATGTCTGATGGGTCAAGAAGCGCTGTCAGGGCAAGACGCTGGCACTGTCCGGCAGATAGATACTTTACCTGCCGATGGGCAAAGTCTGAAATCTGAAAAAGGTCATTGCTAGATTGTTCAGACATGGGGCGCATGCGATGAAGAGCGGCAAGATGACGAAGATTTTGCCAGCCGGTTAATTCCGGGCTAAGGCCTGTATTATTGCCAAGATAACGCGCTGAAAGGCGGCATTCTGGCTGATGCGGCTTATAGGGGGCGCCATCAAGCGTAACGTCGCCGCTATGGCAGGGCAGGAAGCCGGCAATCATCCGCAGCAAGGTTGATTTTCCGCTCCCATTTACCCCTGTAAGGCAAATAACATCACCAGCCTGAACCAAGAAAGACGCTGGCAGTGAAAGCTGCCTCCCACTTCGATATGCCGAAAGTTTTGATACCGTCAACGCGCCAGAATGAGATATGACTTCTTGGGACATGGCTATGTTATCAAAGTCGCTATTTCTAAAACTATTCTGGGTGCAGTTTTAGAAGTGAGTTGACAAAGAGTTTCCTACTTTCGCTAACGGGGGAGAGAATTTTGTAAGGTCAATGCCCTTCACTGCTTCCTTATATTCTTCAATATTAGGGGTTCTGCCCAGAATGGCTGACAGCACTACAACGGGCGTTGAGGCAAGCAGAGACTCGCCCTTTTTCTCGTCAGAATCTTCCACAACTCTTCCTTGGAAAAGCCGAGTAGATGTTGCTAAAACAGTATCGCCCTTAGCTGCTTTTTCTTGATTCCCCATACATAGGTTACAGCCCGGACGTTCTAGATACAGAATATTATCATATGTTTTTCGGGCAGCATTTTTCGGGGCATTATCATCAAACTCAAAGCCGGAATATTTTTGCAGAATGCTCCAATCCCCCTCAGCTTTCAGCTCATCTATTATATTATAAGTTGGCGCAGCTACCACTAACGGTGCTTTGAATTCAACAACACCGGCCTTTTCTTCAAGGTTGCGAAGCATCTGAGCCACAATTTTTATATCGCCCTTATGTACCATACACGAGCCAACAAACCCTAAATCCACCAATTTTTCGGCGTTATAATATGAAATGGGTCTTATTGTATCATGTGTATAACGCTTGGAGATATCTATGTTATTGACATCAGGGTCAGCGATCATTGGCTCATTAACTTCGTCCAAGTCAATTATCACTTCTTCATAGTATTTTGCATTTTCATCGGGCTTTAAGGCAGGCTTTTCTCCAGAAGTGATCTCAGCAATACGACGATTGGCTATCGCGATGAGCCCTTTTAGCATGCTGGTGTTATTATCCATGCCCTTATCTATCATTGTCTGAATGCGGTCTGCGGCGATTTTGAGGGACTCTATCATAGTCGCATCTTCAGAAATGCAGATGGACGCCTTTGCCTTCATTTCGGCTGTCCAATCTGTAAAGGTAAAGGCTTGGTCTGCGAGCAATGTGCCGAGATGGACTTCAATAATTCTCCCTTGAAAGACGTTGTCTCCACACTGCTTCAGCATCTGAATTTGAGTGGCATGAACAATATCTCGGAAATCCATATGTTCAGCCATGGCACCTTTAAATGTTACCTTAACTGTTTCAGGGATAGGCATCGTGACCTCCCCTGTTGCTAGTGCAAGTGCTACCGTTCCAGAATCTGCGCCAAAAGCAACGCCCTTGGACATGCGTGTGTGAGAATCTCCGCCAATAATGATCGCCCAATCATCAACTGTGATGTCGTTTAACACCTTGTGAATGACATCAGTCATTGGCTGATAAACATCGTTCGGGTCTCTTGCCGTAATGAGCCCAAAATTATTCATGAATTCCATGAGCTTCGGCGTATTTTCCTGAGCTTTGAAATCCCAGACTGAAGCTGTGTGACAGCCAGACTGATAGGCGCCATCTACAGAAGGCGAAATTACTGTTGCTGCCATGCCCTCTAATTCTTGAGACGTCATTAGGCCAGTCGTATCTTGAGAGCCAACAATGTTTACTTTGACCCGTACATCGGCGCCGGCATGAAGAATTTGATTGTCATCTACGTCAAGCGCATTGGCATTAAAAATTTTCTCGACTGCCGTTAAACCTTGATTTGGATGCGACACTCTTTTTGAGGGAGCAAAAGCAGATACCAATTTAACGTTCAGAGCCTCACAGGCAAAACCCTGTAATTTTTTACCAAAGACAATGGCATATGAGCCGCCAGCCTTGATGAACTCTATTTTTTGAGGTGAGAATGAGGATGAGATATCAACTAATTCTTCGTCACTCTCTTCAGTGAGTAGCTTTTTGTCATTAGTATTGATTGTAAAAACCCGGCCTGTCTCGACTGTATATTTTTCCACAAGAATTGGTGAGCCATCATTATTGAGGATTGGGTTGCCATCGGCATCTAGTTTTTTCACCCAATTTTTAAGGTCGAGGCCTATCCCGCCAGTTACCCCAACAGTTGTTTGAAAGATAGGAGAAATGCCGTTTGTTCCGGCAACGATAGGAGCGTTATTAACAAAAGGGACGTAGGGGCTTGCCTGTTTGCCTGTCCATAACGCTACGTTATTTACGCCAGACATTCTTGATGAGCCAACACCCATTGTTCCTTTTTCCGCAACCAGCATGACACGCTTGTCTGGATGTTGTTTTTGAAGCGCCTGTATTTCGATTTGAGCGGCTTCGGAGATCATGCATTTCCCATGAAGTTCTCTGTCAGAACGGGAGTGAGCTTGATTGCCAGGAGAGAGGAGATCTGTTGAAATATCTCCTTCTGCTGCGACGTATGCAACAACTTTGATTTGGTCATCAATATTGTTTAATTTTGTAAAAAATTCAGCAGTTGAGTAGCTTTGAAGGATTTGTTTTGCGATGAGGTTATTCTCATCATAAGCCTTTTTCAGGCGCGCCATGTCTGAATCATATAAAAAGACTTGTGTCTTCATAACATCGGCTGCGTCTTGTGCTATTTGAAGATCTTCCCCGAGAGCTAAATCCAACAAAACCTCAATAGAAGGTCCACCCTTCATGTGTGACAGAAGCTCAAAGGCAAATGCCGTAGAAATTTCATCTACCGTGGTAGCGCCAGTAATGATTTCTTTCAGCATGCTTGCTTTGCTTGCCGCAGCTGACGTAGTGCCGGGCAGAGTATTATAGATGAAAAAGTTAAGCGACTGCTCTCTATTTGGATTAGATGGGTCCTTAATATTGGCAATGATCGCATCTAACAGGGCACCGTTATCTATCGGTTTTGGCTGTAAGCCCTGTGTTTTACGGTCGTTGATTTCATTTAGATATTCGCTGTAAAGATCCATCATTATCTCTATAAAATTAAGGGGTAAAATTAGGAGGCTGATTATGGCTCTCTTGAATTTGGGTTATCGTACTATTTTAGAAACGCGATATCAAAACAAAAGATAGCATCCAAAATTTTCACTCAAGTTAAAACATTATACCGTAATATTGGTTTTATATGGTTAAAAAAGAAGGGTGAAATTTAGGGTTTCGCGTTCTTTGCACGGCGCTCAGCCCTGCGACCCCGTTATTGTTTGGATTTATCTAGGTTGCAAAGGGCTTTTTGGGATAGAAGATGGGAAGCTGTCACTATTTTTTTTCAGTAAGTGCATTTTTTTGGATGCAGAGACTTTTATGATGTTTTCAGATATTAAGCTCGTTCTTGGCCCGACCAACACAGGCAAAACATTTTATGCTGTTGATCGGATGATCGGTCATGCCTCTGGTATGATTGGGTTTCCATTGCGACTTCTGGCGCGGGAAAATTATGACAAGCTGGTGGCAAAGCTTGGGGCAGGGCAAGTTGCGCTCATCACGGGCGAAGAGAAAATCGTTCCGCCCCATGCCCGTTATTTTTGTTGCACTGTCGAAGCCATGCCGCTGGAACGTGATGTGGATTGTCTTGTTATCGATGAAGTCCAGCTTGCAGGCGATAGGGAGCGCGGCCATATCTTTACCGATAGGTTGCTGCATGCACGCGGGCGTCAGGAAACGCTATTTCTCGGCGCTGAGACAATGCGCCGTCTGCTGAAAAAACTCTTTCCAGACGCTGAGCTTATTCGCCGGCCACGTCTGTCCCGTCTGTCATGGGCTGGCAGTAAGAAAGTAACACGCCTGCAACGGCGCTCAGCCATTGTCGCTTTTTCGGCAGCAGACGTATATCGGCTTGCTGAGCTGGTGCGCCGTCAGCGCGGCGGCGCTGCGGTTGTGATGGGCGCTCTCTCCCCGCGAACCCGCAATGCTCAGGTTGAGCTTTATCAGAATGGAGATGTCGATTTTCTGATTGCAACAGATGCAATCGGGATGGGATTGAATATGGATATCAGCCATGTTGCGCTCGCACAGGATGTCAAATTTGATGGCCGGCATATGCGCCATCTCAGCGCCTCTGAAATTGCCCAGATTGCCGGCCGAGCCGGACGTCATGTTACCGATGGGACTTTTGGGGTGACGGAGGAAGCGCGCGTTCTTGAGCCGGAAATGATTGATGCAATTGAATCACACATATTTCCGGCAGTGCATACGCTTTACTGGCGGTCCCGAAACCTTGATTTTAGCACAATGCGCGCGCTAACACGCTCATTTGAAGCGCAGCCGCCGCACTCTTTTATGTCACGAAAGGCAGATGCTGTTGACCAGCTTACGATGCAAGCCTTGTGTGAACGAAGTGAAATAGCAGCTCTTGCAAATAGTCCTGGCCGGATACGATTATTGTGGGATGTAGCGCAGATTCCTGATTTTCGGAATACCATGACCGATAGCCATGTTGTCATGCTAGCCCATATCTTTGACAGTCTTGCGCGCACTGGCGTGCTGGCAACAGAGTGGGTTGCAAATCAGATGCAACATCTGGATAGAATAGATGGCGATATAGATACTTTGATGACACGGATTGCCCATATTCGTACCTGGACCTATATAACCCATAAAAATGGCTGGACCGAAGCGGGTCAAAACTGGCAGGATCTTGCCAAATCAATAGAAGATAGGTTATCGGATGAGCTGCATAATAGGCTAACACAGCGCTTTGTTGACCGAAGAGCAGCACATCTATCGCGCAAATTAAGGGAATCGACTGTTTTGATGACATCAGTAAAACTAGACGGCACCGTCCTTGTCGAAGGTGAAGATGTAGGAAGCCTACATGGCTTTACCTTTACGCCAAGCCTGTCTGAAACAGATGAGAAGGCTGTGATACTTTCTGCTGCGCGCAAAGGCCTGCCAGACGAGATTGAGCGGCGTGTCTTCGCGCTTAGCCAGTCTGCTGACCCTGCTTTTGTCTTAACTGAATCAGGCAGAATAATGTGGCGGGAAGCTGAAATTGGCCGCTTATACCCAAGTGAACTTGTCTATGCGCCGCGAGTCGATGCTGTTGATAGCGACCTTCTGACGAGCGAACAGAAAGCGCGTATTCATGACAGGCTAGTGCGCTTTATGAGTGATCATATTAGCACGGTGCTTGAACCGCTTCTGGCATTATCGCGTCCCGATGAGGTAAGCCTACCAGCTGAGGCGAAGCCTGATCCAAACATAAACGCCCCCAAAATTACGCCAGAAATCACGCCAGAAATCACGCCAGAAATAGAATCAGAAATTACAGCAGATAAAACTGCCGCGCCTGCTAAAACAGCCTCTCCAGAGCTAGAATCTGAAAAACTGGCGCCTGCCGCTGTCCAGCCAGCCCGGCTATCAGGTGTTGCGCGCGGCATCTTATATCAGATGTATGAGAAGTTTGGCACAGTTACCCGCGCCGATATCGCCTCTGCTATCAAGGACATGCAAGAGACAGATAAACCTCATCTAGCGCGCCTTGGTGTGCGCACCGGTATGGAAGCGTTTTTCATGCCGGACATGCTCAAGCCTGCGCCGATAAAATTACGGGTTCTATTATATAGCCTCTTCACCAAGACATTTCCGGAATGCGGTCCCCCACCTGAAGGCCGTGTGTCTTTTGATGCGGTAGAGGGTGTTGATGATGGTTATTGGATGGTCGCAGGCTACCGGCGGCTTGGCCAGAGGGTAATGCGCGTTGATATGGTTGAGCGGGTTGCTGCGCTTGTGCGTAACGCTGCACGCGCTGGACAGTTCAAAATCACAGATGAGATGTTATCCCTAGCAGGCGTATCACGCGACCAAATGGCACTAATGCTGAGAGATCTTGGGTGCCGTCAGGCTGGCGAAGAGCCGTCTGATGATCCTGAAAAGCCGGCTCTTGCCTTGTTTGAGCGGGTGCGTACAAAACGACCAGCTCATAAACCGCGTCATGCCGACGGCGCAGCAGGGGCGCCGCACAAGGACAAAAAACGCAATCCTAAAAAGGGAAAATCGAGTGGCGGACAGCCAGCAGCAAAAGGGCAGCGTAATAGCGGGTCTCGTCTGCCTGAAAAGCAGCCTGATCCTAACTCACCCTTTGCTGTTTTAGCGGCATTGAAAAAATAAGTTGGGTAATGTCTAAATTAGATAATGACGGTATGAAATCTGCTGAGCCTGTTCGCCTTGATAAATGGTTATGGTATGCCCGTTTTTTTAAGACACGGTCCCTTGCAACAAAATTTATCTCATCAGGCAAGCTCAGAATAGACGGCCAAATTGTGAATAAACCCCATCGACAGACCCAGATAGGGCATGTTTTAACCTTCGTTCTTGTCGAGCATGCGCGCGTCATAAAGATTGTTGATTTTGGCGGTCGCCGCGGTCCGGCACCTGAGGCGCAAACGCTGTATGAAGATCTAGCCCCGCTTCCCCCGCGCAATCAAAAAGACGATTCAGAGTTGCGTCGTCTTGATTTTGAGAGCAGGGAGAGGGGCACCGGCAGACCAACAAAAAGAGAGCGCCGTGACACCGTTAAGCTAAAAGACCCGCTTAGTTCAGCATAAACCATAAAACCAAAAAGAGATGTAAGATGTTTAGTACTGTAAAAAACTGGCTTAGCCAAAATGACACACAAGCTGTAAAAGAGGTCAGCGAAAGTTTAGAGCTAGCTCAGCTTGTAACAGCCCTTATGATTGAGGCGGCTGGTGCGGACGGTAAGATTGCCGAGGAAGAATCCCAGCTAATTGCCGAAATCATCTCAGCGCAGTTTGAGTTATCTGATGATGAGATGACATCTGTTCTCAGCGATGCGGTAAGCGATTATGCCGACCGAGTTGAGATTCATGGGCTGATGCGCCGGTTGCGTGAGAAGGCGGATTATGAAGAACGAGTTGGGGTACTTGAACTTGTCTGGATGGTAGTGCTATCAGATAATAGACTTGACCAGATTGAGGCTCAATTAATGCGCAGACTTGCTGGCCTTCTCTATATCTCGGATGTTGATTCTGGGTTAGCCGCCCAGACAGCCCGCACCCGTCTTGGAATCGATCAGGCAAGCGCGTAAATACTGACATGATAAGACTAATCATAAGATAAGCCAGTAATTAGATAAGCTGGTAATAGAATAAGTTGGAATAATTATGACCTATATCGTCAATGACAAATGTATCATGTGCAAATACACTGATTGCGTAGAAGTGTGTCCGGTTGATTGCTTTTATGAAGGTGAAAACATGCTTGTGATTCACCCCGATGAATGCATTGACTGCGGTGTATGTGAGCCTGAATGTCCGCCAGAAGCCATTCTGCCTGATACAGAGCCTGGCGCGCCTGAATGGGTTGAGATGAACCGAAAATTTTCAGAATTATGGCCGAATATTACGCAACAGAAAGCTCAAATGCCTGATGCTGACAAACTGCGTGATACGCCTGGTAAGTTTGAATCTCATTTCAGCGAAGCGCCCGGAACCGGCGATTAATCAGGTGTGGTGGGTGAGCCTGCCCGCCAAGTTGAACTTTTTGTGAAATTATGTTACACTCTTCTGGCCGGCGTTTGACCGGTAGGGATTATACAGCCTGTGCCGGTCGGCGCTTGGCTTAGACAATTTGTCACTCACAAATCAACGATGCTCGCCTTTCCCGTAGGGGCTCGTGAATGCGAATGATTATGGCCAAAAAAGAATTTATTTATCAGGATGGTGACTTTGTCGTCTATCCAACTCATGGCGTCGGTAAAATTATCGGCACAGAGACAAACGACATTGCTGGGATGCAAATTAAGCTCCTTGTGATTCGTTTTGAGCAGGATAGAATGACATTGCGGGTACCGATGGAAAAAGCAATGAGCCTTGGGTTACGTACCCTGTCATCGCGCAAACATATGGATGACGCTATCCTTACTCTCAAAGGAAAAGCGCGCGTTCGCAGAACAATGTGGTCGCGCCGGGCACAAGAATATGAAGCAAAGATTAAATCAGGTGATCCTGTCTCTATTGCTGAAGTTGTTCGTGATTTGCGCAAGCGTGATACCCAAACCGAACAATCTTATTCTGAGCGTCAGATGTATCAGGCAGCTCTTGAGCGTCTAGCACGCGAGTTCGCTGCTATTGAAGAGATCGATCAGGCAACAGCAGCTGTCCGGCTCGAAGATTTGATGGATGTAGCATAACGTCGGTATTATGTATTCAGACATATTTTTGGCGGCGTTTCTGTCTGTATCATCGTAACTGGTGATATATTTTTCAGTTATTATGATGGCAGAGTAAAAAGACCTAAAACAATCTGGCAAAAACCTGATCTACTGGCGCACTTATTCCGTAACAAGTTATGAGAATAAGGAGCAAGTTATGACACAGTTTAGTGCTAATGAAACACGACAATCAGATAATTCCTACATCCGCTATACGATGCAGCAACCGCTGCTAGAGCGCGAGCATGAAGTTGAGCTAGCCACCAAATGGCGTGATGAGGGTGATGACCGTGCGATGCATGAGCTGGTGATGGCCTATGCCCGTATCGTGGTGAGCGCTGCCTCTAGATATCGTTATTATGGCCTGTCCAATGGCGATTTAATTCAAGAAGGCAATATCGGGTTGATGCAGGCAGCAAAGCGCTTTGACCCTGACAGGGGCGTGCGGTTTTCAACCTATGCGGCATGGTGGATTAGGGCGTCCATTCAGGATCATATTTTGCGTAACTGGTCGATAGTACGGACCGGTACAACAGCTGCTCACAAATCATTATTTTTCAAATTACGCCGGCTCCGCGCCCGTATCGGCGAAGCTGATGGCGGCCCGTTATCGCATGAAGGTCGGCAGAAAATTGCTGAGACAATTGGTGTAACAGTGGCAGATGTCACTGTTATGGAACAACGCCTCTCTGGCGCTGATGGCTCACTCAATGCTGCTGTCAGTCAGGAGAGCGAAAGAGAAGCGCAAGATTTTCTTGCCGATGTTCGCCCAAACCCTGAACAGGTTGTCATTGAACTGCATGATGGGGAAGTCCTGTCGCGCTGGTTAAATGACGCATTATCCGAATTATCACCGCGTGAACGCTTAATTATCATGAAGCGGCGGTTGCAGGATGATGGGGCAACTTTGGAACAGCTGGGCGGTGTTCTGGGCGTTAGTAAAGAGCGTGTTCGTCAGCTTGAGCATCGCGCGTTAAAGAAGCTGAAAAAGAGTCTTGAGGAGCAATCTGAATCACCGCTGGATTTGCTGCCTCAGATTTCCTAGACTGGGGAACTTTCTGAAACGCCGTTGAACGGAACCTAAGATGCCCCACGCTTTTGATCGCGATGTCGATCTTCACGATGATATTAAGCCCTTTAATACGGGCATCCTTCATCGTGATGGTCATTCGATATATTATGAGCAGTGCGGCACACCAGACGGTATTCCTGTGATGTTTGTTCATGGCGGTCCGGGGTCAGGCTGCGCGCCGGCACATCGCCGGCTGTTTGACCCGAAACGATATCATGTCATTCTGTTTGATCAGCGCGGGTCTGGGCGCACAACACCGTTTGCTAGCATCAAGGATAATACAACTCAGCACCTCATTCAGGATATGGATGATATACGCCGCGCTGTTGGTGTATCGCAGCATTTTTTGTTTGGTGGGTCATGGGGAAGCACCTTGTCGCTTGCCTATGGAATTCGCTATCCAGAAAATTGTCTTGGCTTTATCCTGCGCGGAATTTTCCTTGGCTCCAAAGCTGAAATTGACTGGTTTTTATATGATATGGGCCGGTTCTTTCCAGAAGCATATGAACGCTTTGTTGCGCCGATATCTGTCTCGCAACGGGGTGATTTGCTCAGCGCTTATTACAGTCGGCTAACAAGTCCAAGCAAGTCTATTGCACTCGAAGCAGCGCGCGCCTGGGCGGGATATGAGAACTCCTGTGCAACCTTAGCTGCTGCGCACCGCGATGCAGGGCCAATGGCATTAAGCCTTGCCTTGCTCGAGGCATATTATTTTACTAATGATTGTTTTATTCCCGAAAATCACCTGCTTGATAATCTGAACAGCATTTCGCATTTACCTGCGTGGATTGTACAGGGGCGTCATGATGTTATCTGCCCGCCACGCACAGCTCATACGCTTGCCAAAGAATGGGGCACACAGGCCAAACTCGTTCTTGTTGATGAAGCTGGCCACTCTGCTTTTGAAGCAGGAATTGTTAGACAGCTTATGAATGGCCTGTCTCACATCACTAGACTA
>Ga0209374_1003711_pt1 | contig 11723 bp, 10 predicted proteins | sample SaaInlLV_DNA_10m_FD_184683 | JGI IMG/M metagenome (GOLD analysis project Ga0209374, IMG submission 184683) | Marine microbial communities from expanding oxygen minimum zones in the Saanich Inlet - SI075_LV_DNA_10m (SPAdes) (version 2) | ecosystem: Environmental > Aquatic > Marine > Unclassified ...
AAAGAATTTACGGGAAGGGCGTATTGCGAGGAAAAAGGAATCCAATTGTATTTTAACAAAAGAGAGCATCGCTTTTCAAGCAGTGGTTTGAGAAGAGAGGTTCACGAAAAAGAGGAGTTAAAGAATAAATAGAGTGAAGTAGAGGTGTCGTAAAACAGTGATGCCAACGAGACCTTTAGACTGTGAAGTCGTGAAGAGTTAAAACCACTAATAAAATGAGGCTGTGAAGCAGTGATACTGTGAACTCGTAAAATTCGACCTCACGAATTCTCGCCATCCCGAAAAGCGACTTCACGAACAAAAAATAAAAAAACATGAATATTGTAGTAATTGGTTCTGGTTATGTAGGTTTGGTTTCTGGGACTTGTTTTTCAGAAATGGGAAATAAAGTCACCTGCGTAGATATCGATAAAAAAAAAATTGACAAGTTGAATAGAGGTTTTATCCCAATATTTGAACCAGGTTTAGAATCCATGGTGCTGAAAAATATTGAGCATAAGAATTTATTTTTTACAACAGATTTATCAGCTGCGATTCAGGATGCTGATATTGTATTTATAGCTGTAGGGACACCAATGGGAGATGATGGTTCAGCCGATTTACAATATGTATTAGCAGTAGCCAAATCCATCGGTACAAAGATGCAGAAAAGATTGGTTGTTGTGGATAAATCTACCGTACCTATTGGGACTGCAGATAAAGTAAAAGCAACAATACAACAAGAATTAGATTCCAGAGCTACACAGATTGAATTTGATGTGGTTTCCAATCCAGAATTTTTAAAAGAAGGTGCAGCAATTGCAGATTTTATGAAGCCGGATCGGGTCGTGATAGGTTCAGACTCTGAATATGCAACTGAAAAGATGAAACAATTGTACCATCCTTTTTGCATGTCACACGATCGGTTTATAGCCATGGACGTTCGGTCTGCTGAAATGACAAAATATGCAGCGAATGCGATGTTGGCAACAAAAATCTCCTTTATGAATGAGATTGCTAATATCTGTGAAAAAGTTGGTGCCGATGCCAATCAAGTGCGTATTGGTATCGGTTCTGATGCTCGTATAGGATACAATTTTATTTACCCTGGAGCTGGATATGGTGGGTCTTGTTTCCCCAAAGATGTAAAAGCCTTAAATAAGATTGCTGAAGAACATGGACATAAAGCAGAATTGATTCAATCGGTGGAAAAGGTTAACGATGCTCAAAAACTAGTAATCGCACATAAAATTGTGAAGCGGTTTGGAGAAGACCTCTCTGGAAAGACTTTTGGTCTATGGGGCTTGGCCTTTAAACCAGGAACAGATGATATGCGTGAGGCACCTGCGATTTATGTAGTGAAAGAATTGGTAAAACGAGGTGCAAAGATTCAAGCCTATGATCCAAAAGCTATAGCTGAGGCAAAAGAATGTTATTTAAAAGATGTTGAAAATATTTCCTATGTAAATTCTATGTATGATGTATTAAAAGAAGCAGATGCTATGATATTGCTAACAGAATGGAAGGAATTCCGTACTCCTGATTTTGAAGAAATAAAGGCACAGTTAAAATCACCTATTGTTTTTGATGGTAGAAATCAATACAATGCCTTTAATCTAGAAGAAAAAGGATTTGAATATTACCAAATAGGGAAAAAATAGATGAAAATATTAGTTACAGGTGCGGCTGGTTTTATAGGTTTTCACTTATCGAAATCCTTGTTGGGAAAAGGACATACTATAGTTGGACTAGATAATATCAACGATTATTATGATGTAAATTTGAAATATGCACGCCTCAACGAATTGGGGATTGCTAAAAAAGAGGCTGAGGTTTTTCTAAAGATTTCCGAAAGTAGTACCTATGAATCTTCTTTTCAATTCGTGAGAATGAATTTGGAAGACAGGGAAGAGTTGCCTAAACTATTTGAAACGCATAAATTTGATATTGTAGTAAATTTAGCAGCACAGGCTGGAGTTCGTTATAGTATTGAGAATCCAAATGCCTATATCGATAGCAATGTAGTAGGGTATTTAAATATTTTAGAATGTTGCCGTCACAATAAGATCAAGCACTTATTATATGCGAGTAGCTCTAGTGTGTATGGAGAAAACAAGAAGGTACCCTTTTCCACGGATGACAATGTAGACCATCCCATCAGTTTGTATGCAGCAACCAAAAAAAGCAATGAATTGATGGGACATACGTATAGTCATTTGTATGATATTCCAACAACAGGTTTGCGTTTTTTTACGGTGTATGGACCTTGGGGCAGACCTGATATGGCGATTTACTTATTTGCGGATGCTATTGCAAATGGTAGAGCTATCAAAGTGTTTAACAACGGTAATATGTATCGTGATTTTACTTATATAGATGATATCATAAAAGGCATAGAGATTTTATTAGAGAATCCACCAACAAAAAAAGAAGAGAAACCTGCCTGTAGAATTTCAAATATAGGAAATGGGAGTCCAGAGTCCCTTGGAGATTTTATCAAAGCTATTGAGACTAGTTTTGGGAAAGAAGCCCAAAAAGAATATTTACCGATGCAAGATGGCGATGTACCGCAAACGTGGGCTGATGTTTCTGAACTTGAAAAATTGGGATACAAGAGTACTATCGGAATTGATATTGGAGTAACAGAGTTTGCAAAGTGGTATTACTTATATCATAATAAGTAGAATTTTTAGAAATTAGATTTTGAAATCACACAAAAATAAAAAAAGAAGTTTTCGGGCTTTTGGAGAAAATGTTTAATTAAAGTCATATATAGATGAAAAACAGCGAAAAAGTATTGTATAGGGTTTGTTAATTTAATTATGTGATGGCGTTATCGTTGAGGAAAAATTTTGGTTTTGCATTGATTGGTAATTTATGCTACGCACTTACTCAATATTTAATATTAGTAATTTATATTAAGTTTTTTACATCGGAAAATGTAGGTAGTTTTATTTTTGCAAGTGCTTTTTCAACTCCATTAATGATGTCATTAGACGCTCAATTAAGGAACTTTTATGTGACTGATCAAAATAATAAGTATTCTTTTGCTGCTTATTTCACTTTTAGATTTCTCACATCAATATTTGGTTTTGTGTTTATTTCAGTGATATCAATTTTATTGTACCCAGAACTTTTTTATTTTATCGGAATCGTTGTTTTAATAAAAGTATTTGAATCACAAATAGATCTAATTTATGGTATTTATCAAAAAAACAATAGACTTGATTATATTGCGTATTCGAGAATCATAAGAGGTTCAATTGCTCTTTTTTCTGTCTTTTGTGTGTCTTACTTATTTGAGAATATTTTATACTCCCTTTCAGCCTACTTGTTTTCTTGGATTTTCATCTTTTTTTTAGTTGAAAAAAAATTAGTAGTTAAAAGAGGTTTTATAGTTAAAGATGAATTTAAACTTTTACTATCTAATATACTTGTCTTAAAACCTTTGTTTTTTCTTTGTTTACCAATGTTTTTTTCAATATTTTTAGATAAGTATTATTTAAACTTTCCGAGGCTACAGGTTGAAAAAATATTTGGACTCGAGATGTTAGGAATTTTTGGTAGTTTGATGTATTTTAAATCTATTGGTGGACAGTTCATAACATCTTTGGCACAATCTGCAGTTCCTAAGCTAGCCGAATATTACAAAAACGGATTATTCAAAAGTTTCAAATTACTTCTTTGGAAAATGATAAGTATTGGATTCTCTATAGGAATATGTTTAACTCTAGTTTCATACTTATTCGGGTATTCAATTTTGAGTGTTTTATATACAGAGGAATATTCTAAATATAATGATGTACTAACTTTTATCTTAATAGGGGCTACATTTACTTTCTCATATACATATATTGCTACAGCTTTAACCAGTATTCGAAAACAATGGGTACGACTTCCAATATCCCTCTTTTCCTTTTTTATATTAGCAGTACTTTTTTTTTCAATGAAATTAAAAAATTTAACGGATGTTACAATAATTGTATTGTTTGTTGAAGCATTAACCTTTATTGTTTATTATTCGGTCTATTTTTATTTCTTAAGAAAAGAAACATCTAAAAAAGAGATTTAAATATGAAAGTATTAACTGTAGTTAGTAAGTTAGAAATGGGAGGTATTGAAAAAACATTACTCTCATGTATTCCTTATTTACACAAAAATGAGGTTCATGTTGATATATTATGTTCAACCGGAGGCGAATTGGATGCTAAGTTTCAAAAATTTGGAGTAAAACTCATAGATTTTGGGAATTACAAATCCCAGTTATGTGATTTTATAAAATTATTTACAGTACTTAAAAACAATAAGTACGATGTTGTACATAGTCGTTATGGACATACCTCAGGTTTGTTTGCACTTGTTTGTTGGTTTTTAAAAGTCCCTTTGTTTGTCTCTATACACAATGAAAAGGCTATGTTTTTAGAGAAATTTGAAAATACACCTATTTTTAAATACCCAAGAAAAGGGTATTTATCATTGCATAAATTTCTGACTGTAAAGTTTGCCACAAAAATCATTGGACATTCTAAAGCAAACCTTAGGTATTATACTAAAGGTACTATTGCAAGCTCAAAATTATATGATCTAGTTTATAATGGAGTTGATTTTTCTAGACTCAATGATTACACAAAAATTAGTGATACTGTGTTGTCTGATTTTATTTCGGATGCGTCAAAAGTTATTTTACACATAGGGAAATTTAAGAGGCAAAAAAATCATTCCTTTTTAATCGATGTCTTTCATAAACTAAATCCCATAAAAAATAACTACAAACTTATTTTGTTAGGAAAAGGTCTATTAATGAAAGATTGTATTGCACAAGTGAAAAGTCTAGGTATTTCAGATTGTGTTTTTTTTGCAGGTATGGTAACTGATATTCGTCCTTATCTTGCTGTTTCTGATGTTTTCTTTTTTCCATCTCTCTATGAAGGTTTTGGCAATGTTTTAATTGAAGCACAGCACACGAAAATCGCTATATGTGCATCGGATATTGCTCCTCATTACGAAGCAGTTTTCGAAAAATACTACACCTATTTTTTCAATCCAACAGATACAAATAACGCCGTTCTAAAACTTACTGACTGCATCGCTAGTTTAGAAAAAACATCACATAATGATACTCTTATAAAGGGTTATGAATTCTCAAATGAATTTTCTGTAAGTCATATGGCAACTAAATTATCTAAACTATTTAAAAGTTTATAAATTATATTATAAATTTCTTTGGAGTTCTTTTATTTTTACCGTTCGTATTTATTTTTCCAAAAATAAAACTGAAATTACAGAATATTCGTGTTTTGTTGCAAGTTGCTGTTTTTGTACCCAATACAAAAACAAAATAATTTACATTTCAGATAAGTAAAAGTTGATACTTGATAAAGTATAGTAACAAAAGTTAGCAAAAATTATAATTCTTTTAGGATTTAGAGATGTAAAATGACCAACAGTGCAAATATCGATTACAAAAGTAAAATATTCTTCATTTAAAAATAACAAAGAGATTGACTTATTATTGCCTTTTGAGGATTACGATAACTTTAACAATATACTTGAATTTCCTGACGCTACTTTTATTGATGATAATCACTTAAATTCAGAAGTAGTTAAACTATACAATTCAAATTTTCACAAAATTTTATCTACTTATTTTAAATAATAGTTATGGATTATATAAACACTTTATCTACATTTTTATTGTTTTTTGTTGTTGTATTAACATTAAAACATCTCTGGATAAAGTTTAATCAAGGAGGATTTAGTGTCGTAATGCCACTGATTGCTGTAAGTTTTATATTTCTTGTTTTACCAATTGTACTTGACTTTTTAATTGGGAAACCTGATTTCACAAAATACAAAGGTTTTAATACTGCCTCTAAATCTATTGAAATAGACATTGTTTATAATTTGTATATAACTTTTGTTTTTTTAATGTTTAGAAATTATTTAAAAAAATGTAATACACCTAAAATTATTTTTAGTTCAAAAATATTTTTTGATACAGCATACAAGTATCGTTATTTATTGTGGTTTTTAATGTTGCTACCCATATTAGCTGTTTTGTTTTCCAATGACCCTAGTCTTTATTTGAATTATAAGGCGAATCAATTATTTCTTGATAGAACGTTTAAAGACAGTCATGTTTTTGTGGGTAAATCCGTACTAATTTCTATATTTGCTGCTTCTTTATTATTTTATTTATTAAAAAATAAGGCTAGTTCATCATTATTATTCCCTAAGTATATACTCTATCTAATACTTTTTTTTGTAATTTTTTGGGTTGATGGTAAACGAGGTGTGTTAGTTAAATATTTATTTCTACTTCTCATTAGTGGTTGGTTTTTTGGTGAAATCAAACCATCTATTTTAATTCGTAGAATCTTTTATGCTATTTCTTTTCTCGTTTTCTTCGTGATTTCCTACGGAAAAGATTTTGCTAAGGGAAATAATTTATATTCTAGTTTTAGATTAAATTTAGGCAGAGATCACACAATAAAATATACACTATTCAAAGAACTCATTGTAAACGAACCCATCTTAGAATATAGAGGGCAATCTTTTTTCTTTGACTTAGTGTTTTTTATACCAAGAGTTAATTGGCCTGAAAAGCCTTATCCTTATGCAGTGTATTTTGTAAATGATGTTTTAAATTTGCCGAAGAAACCAATTGGATGGTCATTTACTACCTGTATTCTCGAAGAAATGATTTCTAATTTTGGTATTGTTGGAATTCTGATAGCTCCAATTTTCCTTATAAAACTTTGTAAGATCGGTGATAATTCATCCAATGTGTTTTTGACTTTATTTTCAATTATTGTTTCTGTTTTTTTTATGTTCACTCAACTTACAGCATTTATGCCTTTGTTTATTGTGTTTTTATTTCTCTACATAAAAAAAGCTAACAATAAAATTTATTTTCAATAACCTATAAATTGAGCACATTAAATTAGTACTTATTGACAATCATATCTTTAACAAAGTATTTAAGTTAAATTATTTTTCACACAATAATCTATCTTTACTCATTTCAATTACATTAATTATTCTTTAAAATCATGAATGGACGTAAAATCTTTAATCTAATACATCATCCATTACTAATACTTTCATTTATTTTTAAAATATTTCCAGATTTCATACTAAGATTTGTTTGGAGTTTATTATTATCTTTCAATGGTTATATCGCCAAAGGATTAAGATACTCAATACTTAAGTCAAGGTCAAAAGATATCGGATCGAATATTTTGATTGGAGCAAGCACACATATAAAGCATTGGGCTAATTTTTCATGTGGAAATAATGTTAGTATTCATGAGAATTGCTTTATTGATTGTGACGGAGGTATTTCAATAGGCAACAATGTTTCAATAGCACACTCCAGTTCATTAGTTAGTGCTAATCATACATGGTTAGATAAAGACATGCCTATAAAATACAATCCAATGACCAAAAAAGGTATTACTATTCATAATGATGTATGGATAGGCTGTGGAGTAAGAGTTCTAGATGGTGTAACTATTTGTGATAGATGTGTTATTGCTGCGGGAGCAATTATTAATAAAGATGTTGGCTCATATTCATTAATGGGAGGTATTCCAGCAAAAAAAATTAAGGCAATTAACTGATATGAAAGCATTATTTATCCACGATCATATTTTTAGACTTTATAAAGATACTTATTACAGTCCAGGAGGACTTCCTTCAATTGTTTGGGAAAGATACTTAAATCACTTTAAATCACTGTCCGTGGTGAGTAGAGGTTGTAAAGTAAATGCATTATCTAATTCACTGACATGTGCATCCCATGATAAAGTTAGATTTCACTTATTCTATCAAGTAAGAGGTGGTTTAGATTATTATAGATATCGAAAAACAATAAAAAAGGTGCTTTTACCACTTATTCAAAGTCATGATTTTGTGATTTTGAGATTGCCCTCAAACATTGGTTTCTTTGCTTCTGAAATTTGTAGAGATTTGGGTAAGTGCTATATAGTAGAAGTCGTTGGTTGTAGTTGGGATAGTAGTTGGAATTACGGTACAATATTTCATAAAATAATTGCTCCATATAATTTTTTTAAAACAAGAAAAATAGTCCGAAATGCATTATCCTCCATATATGTCACCCAATTTTTTCTTCAAAATCGATACCCAAATATAAACATCACAAATTACGCATCTAACGTTCAATTAACTGATGTAAGTATTTCGAACCTTAATAATCATATAGATTTAATTGAAAATTCTAATGGAATTATTAATATTGGAATGATTGGTGATTTAAATACAAAATTCAAAGGCTACGATATTGCTTTAAAAGCAATGTCCATCTTGAAAAGTTTTAATTTTGTTTTTCATTTAGTTGGTGGTGGAGACCAAACTTATATTAGAAGCCTTGTTAAAAAATATGACCTTGAAGACAAAGTAAATATAATTGGACGTCTACAAAGTGGTGGTGAAATATTCAGTTTTTTAGATTCTTTAGATGTATATATTCACCCATCAAAACAAGAAGGTCTCCCTAGAGCTGTTATTGAGGCTATGAGTAGAGCATGTCCTGTTTTAGCTTCATCAGTAGCGGGAATTCCCGAATTAATTGATCTTAATTGGCTTCATAAACCAGGGGATTCAGAAAAATTAGCATCACATTTAAAAGACTTCATGAACAACAAGGATTTACTTAAAGAACAAGCTACTTTAAATTTTAATAAGTCTTTAGAATATCAACAAGATGTTTTAAATAAACGTAGATTTGAATTTTTTGAATCTTCAATAAGCCTAAATAAATGAAAATAGCTTTAGTAGAAAATTTTGGAGCAGATTTTGTTGGAGCACGGCTGCGTTTTGCATTGTATTTAAGAAATAAAGGTGTCTCCGTAACTGCAATTATTCCCAATGATGGCCATAAGGATATAATTGAAGAAAAAGGAATTGAAGTAATTGAAGTAGGAGCCAATATTAGAGGTAATGGCCTTGCAAATAAAATTGAATATGCAAGAAAATTAAAGAACATGTTAATTCAGCAAAATTTTGATATTGTTCATTTTTACAGGTTGCAACCTAATTTGATAGGAACATTAGTGTCTGGCTTGAATACAAAATCTAAAATTGTAAATCATATCACAGGTCTTGGGGTTGCTTTTACCGAGAGAACTTTGAAAAATTTAGTTTATCAGTTTTTGATTAAATCTCTATATAGAACAAATAAATTTCTTTTTAACCCATTTACTGTTTTTCAGAATAAAGAAGATATTAAGGAGTTGGGTTATAAAAGCAGAACTATTTGTATAGAAGGCAGTGCTGCAAACCAAGATCTTTTTTATAAAGGTTTTTCTAAAGAGCATAAAGATGAGATTGAAATATTAAAAGAAGAACTAAAAATAAATAAAAATGAAAAAGTATTTATTTTTGTTTCACGTTTGCTAAAGGAGAAGGGAGTTCTAGAATTAATTGAAGGAACGATTGAAATAAACAAGCAATTGAACACGCCAGTTAATTTATTAGTCATAGGTTGGAGTGATGTAGAAAATCCTTCGGCTATAAAATCTAGTTTTTTGGAAAGCTATACAAAACAGTACCCGTTTGTTAAATACTTAGGAAAACGTTCTGATGTGAATAAATTATTAGCCTTAAGTGATGTGAGTATTTTACCTACCTACTACAGAGAGGGTACTCCTCGATTTTTGTTAGAGTCTATGGCAATGGGGAAACCAATAATAACCACAGATATGCCTGGATGTAATCACTTAGTTCCAAACGACGAAAATGGTATTTTAATTCCTCCAAGAGATAGTAAAGCAATTACAAATGCTATGCTGAAAATATTGAATGAAGACTTGAAGACCTTAGGGGAAAAGAGTAATGCGCTTTACCATGAGAAATTCTCAGAAGAAAAAGTGTATTCAGCTATTTATAATTTATATGTATCAATTTTAGAATAAAATGAATATTTTAATAACTGGTATAACAGGCTTCGTAGGTCAAAATCTAAAAAAATATACAGAGATATCTTCTTTATACAATTTCATCGGGATCTCTAGAAAAGCAGATGGTGAATCCGTAAAAAGCTATCAAGATCTAACTCCTGAGTTATGGAATCAAACAACGGCTTTTGTCCATCTGGCTGGAAAAGCACACGATTTAAAAAACACCTCAGGATATGAGGACTATTTTGAAGTCAATACAGAGTTGACAAAAAAACTTTTCGATCAATTTTTAGGAAGTACTTGTGAAACCTTTATTTATATGAGTTCAGTGAAGGCTGTTGCTGATGAAGTAGTAGGAGTATTGGACGAATCTGTGATTCCATCCCCAGTTACGGCTTATGGAAAATCGAAGTTGGCAGCGGAAGAGTATATTTTGAGTCAAAAATTACCAAAGGGTAAACGAGTTTATATTCTAAGACCTTGTATGATTCATGGGCCAGGGAATAAAGGGAATTTAAATCTATTATACCATTTTGTTAAAAAAGGAATCCCTTATCCATTTGGCAGTTTTGAAAACAAACGTTCTTTTGTATCCATAGATAATTTGTGTTTTGTCATCAAAGAATTGATTGAAAACAAGAACACTCCTTCAGGAGTTTATAACATTTCAGACGACCAGGATTTGTCCACCAACGAATTGGTGGAAATGATGGGAGAAGTACTTCAAAAACCGGCAAGAATCTTAAAAACACCCAAACTTCTCGTGAGAGGGGTCTCAAAAATAGGAGATCTGTTACCCTTGCCTGTCAATTCAGAACGCTTGCAAAAGTTGACCGAGAACTATGTGGTTTCAAATCGAAAAATAGTAGAAGCAATAGGAAAAGAATTGCCATTATCTGCCAAGGAAGGCCTTCGAAAAACAATAAGGTCCTTTGGAAAAGATTTTTGAGATCGTAAATCAGAGAACAGTCTTCATTTAGAGGAGTGATACAAGTACAACGCTAAAGAACCATATCCCCTCTTATTCCCAAAAACACGAAGAATAAAAAAAGAAATAATAGAATGACAACATACCTAACCACAACATTCCTTTTATTAGGAGTGTCAATTTTCTACCTAAAACTAGCTAAAAGATACAACATTACAGACAAGCCCAATGAGCGGAGCTCCCACGACACGCCAACCATTCGTGGTGGAGGTATTTTGTTTTTGATGGCCTTGGTGTTCTTTTTTTTACAAAACGATTTTCAGTACCCTTATTTATTGGCTGGAACTTTGTTGGTTGGAGGCATCAGTTTTTTAGACGATCTCAAACCGTTGAGTCCTTTGTTGCGTTTTCCTTTTCAGTTGATTGCTATCTTATTCGTTTTGATTCAACTGAATTTGTGGGGCACCCCTTGGTGGGTTTTTGGGACTTTGTGGGTTCTAGGAGTGGGTTTTGTCAATGCTTATAATTTCATGGACGGAATCAATGGAATTACAGGCTTGTACAGTTTGTCGATTTTGGCAGGCTTTTATTTTTTAAACAGACAAACTGGGCTTGTCAATGACGATTTACTTTTGTTTTTAGGGATTTCTTTGGGTGTTTTTGGGTTTTACAACTTTCGTAAAAAAGCCCTTTTTTTTGCAGGAGATATTGGGAGCATTTCCATTGCAGTTGTTTTATTTTTTTTAGGGACTCTATTTGCGATCCGACTTGAGGCTCCAGTAATTCTTTTGATGGCAGTTGTATATGGGACAGACAGCATACTCACTATTTTTTATCGTTTGTTTGTAAATGAAAAAATCACCACACCCCACCGCTATCACATCTATCAAAAGTTG
>Ga0209374_1003716_pt1 | contig 11708 bp, 10 predicted proteins | sample SaaInlLV_DNA_10m_FD_184683 | JGI IMG/M metagenome (GOLD analysis project Ga0209374, IMG submission 184683) | Marine microbial communities from expanding oxygen minimum zones in the Saanich Inlet - SI075_LV_DNA_10m (SPAdes) (version 2) | ecosystem: Environmental > Aquatic > Marine > Unclassified ...
GCTATAAAGCTGATATTATTTAGTAAGGGCGTGGGAGGTGAGGCGGTATTGCTACCAAATCAGATTTATGGTGAAAAAATTTAGACACAGCATTTGCATGGATGCTTCTGACCTGTGCTTGCCATAGGCCATTTCATTTGCGCAAGTTTGCCATGTTTCACTCCTCAGTTGTGACTGAGTAGTGGGGCCGTGTCTGGGGAAGGTGTTCTTTATGCCTCCCGTTATAATCACCCTTACAAGGCATCACTTACCCTGTGTCTTTTACATGATCTATATTTATCTAAGTACACTCCTTAGCATTGGGGGGCGTTGCAGATTTGCTGCGGGGTTAAGAAAACTAATTTAGCGGTTTAAATGTAACCTTAATTAGATTAATCGTTACGCATCTGAATAGCTGACTAATAGTATACAGCCTGATGGTAATTTAAGGGAATTGGTGATGAAAGTTTTAATGATTGGCTCAATTGGGGTTTTGGCAGAAACGTCTGAACTGCAACGCCAAGCCTATAATCAAGCCTTTTTGCAACATGGGCTAGACTGGTACTGGAATGTAGCAAATTACTGCGAAATGCTTAAATCGCCCGGTGGGTTAAGTCGCCTGTCAAACTTTTCAAACGGCAAGGTATCATCAGACTTAATTAACAGTATTCATGAGAAAAAAGAGTTTTTTATGGCAAATATCTCGAAAACGGCATTGCGCCCAGAGACGGTGTTTTAGCCTGTCTTGAATATTGCAGATTAGAAGGGATAAGACTTGGCTTTATTACGACGACTAGTCACAGGAACGTCGATAATTTATCCAAAGCGCTTGCAGGCCATATTGATTTTAACCACTTTGAAATCAAAACCACAAAAGATGACGTTACCAAAGCGAAGCCTGATAGTGAAATCTACAGCGTTGCGCTCAATAAATTTGGGGTTGAGCCTCACGACGCTATCGCTATTGAAGATACCGAAGTTAATCAGGAAGCTGCCCTCCAAGAGCAAATATTATGTTACCTATTTGCAGGAGAATATGCCGTTACACAGCATAATTTAAATGCGATTAACAATCTTAATGTTGCTGTGAAGCCGCTCTAGTAAGCCGAGAAAAGGGGGCGCGTGAGGCCGATTTCTTGCCAAAATGAGCCAGTAGAAAAAACCACACAGCAAACCCTAATACATAGATAGTCGCTTCTGTGGTGTCCGGTGTTTTTCCATCGCTATTCATTAAGACTGCTTCAGCACAACCCATACACATAATACTCAACTCCCCACTAGCCTGACGCATAACAGCCTGTAGCTTAAAGGGGCCTGAACAAAGGTTCAAGTCACTACGCCTATGGAATTGAAAGTTCTGGTGTAATTGACTGTTCTGGCAGAGGTGTTTGGGTTCACGGTTTCTTTATAAATATGAGTTAGGGCAAAAGGATGTAGATTTTTTGCTGCAGGCTAAGCTATTATTGCCCCTAGTAATGAAACAAAATGATAGTCGGTGCACCTCATATTATAATGGTAAATTTTCGTCAAACGTCCAAAATTCGCGGTATTATCATTAGCATTAGCTTTCTGGTAAGCTATTTGATGGCGCCAGTTTCCCCTGTCACAGCCCATCCCCATATGTGGATTGATCTGAATAGTCAGGTGGTTATTGGAAATGATGGCAAGGCAATAGCTGTTTATCAGGAATGGTTGTTTGATGATTTTTTTTCAACGGCCTTGATAGAGGATGCTGCGAAACATTCAAACGGCATTCAGGCTGGTTTAACTTCAGAGGTGAACATAATTTTAGAAGGCTTGCAGGCCTATAATTTCTTTACTCTCGTGACAGTCAATGATGAAATAGTCCCAGCCGACGGTATTAGAGGGGTGGATGTTGAAATCCGTGGGCAGCGTGTCTGGTTGAGCTTCACCATGCAGCTAGCTAAGCCTGTAGATATCAAAACGCAGCAATTTTCCTATGCTGTTTTTGACCCTACATATTATATTGAAATGTTTCACCTTGATGATGCCATTGTCAGTTTTTCAGGCAATGTGCCAGATGGTTGTAGCGCTACAATACGCCAGCCAAATCCGTCATCTGAGGCGATAGCCCTATCCCAATCAACAACACTTGATGATGACCCAAATCAGATGATTGGCCGATTATTTGCTGAAACTGTTCTTGTTAAATGCCAATGAGAGGGCGCGGCACTCTTATCTTATTTTTAGGCGCTGTGCTGGTTATCGGCGGCGCCATATGGCAAAGCGATTTTGCCAATTTTTCTGTCTCACATTATCTTAATTTTATTCAATCAGTTCAGAAGGGACTGCACCTTCAGCTCGCTGACTTACTGCGCCGAGTTGAAACAGATAGTTTTGGTGCATCGGTAGCGCTGATCAGCTTCAGCTTTATGTATGGCGTGTTTCATGCAGCAGGGCCGGGGCATGGCAAGATTATCATTTCAACTTACCTCTTAACCCATAAAAGCCACCTTGCGCGCGGTGTATTATTATCATTTTCATCATCCCTTATCCAAGGCCTCACAGCCATCGTGGTTGTTACAGCATCAGTGTGGTTTTTTGATCTATCAATGCGGCAGACGCACGGGGTTATAAATGATGTCGAAATTATTAGCTTTGCGCTGATTATGCTGGTTGGGTTTCTGATTGTTGCATTCCGCCTATTCCGCCTGTTCACGGCGGCGCGCCCGCCTCACGGACATGCTCATGATGGACATGATGACACTCATTCTGCGGAATGTGGCCATGCGCACGGCCCTTCTGTGAGCGAGCTTGAGGACCCGCTTACGTTAGGGTCATTCATTGGTATTATTGCATCAATTGGCATAAGGCCCTGTTCTGGCGCTATCATTGTTTTGCTGTTGGCATATTCACTCAGCCTTCAGATGGTCGGTATATTTGCAGTGCTTGCCATGTCTTTTGGCACAGCGCTAACGATCAGCGTGCTGGCTACGTTAACGGTGTATTTCAAGGCGATTGCCGAAAGGTTGCTGGCCATACGGCCGTATCATACTGGCTCACTTGCCGCTATAACAGATATTGCGGCGATACTAGGCGGATGCATCATTTTTGCTTTTGGGGCATCGCTTTTTTATGCCGCTCTGTTTGCCCCCGTCCATCCGTTCAGATAGCGGGTATTATCACAGGTAGCTTTGGGCAAAAAATAACACGCTTAATGTGAAACCGATAATCATGATGAATAGTCGCAATAACCGAATATCTTTAATCTTTGTTGAGTAATGCCCACCGATGAGCCCGCCAACCGCGGTAGCGCTGCCTAAAATAATGGCCGCGTTCCAGTCAATTAATCCCGACATGATAAAGATGGTGGCAGAGGCTAATGACAAAATGCCAGAGATTAAATTTTTCATGCCATTCATAAAGTGAAGATTGGAATAGCCCAATATTGTAAAGCTGGCGAGAAGCATGATGCCAAGCCCGCCATTAAAATAGCCACCATAAATAGAGACAAGAATGATAATGGTTGATGAAACGAAAAGGCTTAACTTTGCTGGCCCGTTAACTGCCGAGATAAGGTGCTGGCCAAACGCAAATAGCAATGTTGCAAACAGCATCAGATAGGGCACAATGCCGGAGAATAATTTGTCTGACGTATTTAACAGTAGCCCTGCACCAATACAGCCACCAATGATAGCGAAACCTAAAATTTTGAAAAGGTTGGCTTTGCTTTCTTTCGCAATTTCACCGCGAAACGCCCACGCACTTGTGAAATAGCCCGGCAGGGCCGTCAGCGTGGCCGTTGCATTAGCAGAGACAGGCGGAATGCCGAGCCAGATTAATGCCGGAAAACTGATAAAGGTTCCCCCACCAGCAACTGCGTTTAGCCCGCCAGCAAACAGGCCAGCGGCTATCAAAATAATTTCTGAAGTCATTTTTTGAAAGAGCCTAAAAGATGTATGTCCGGCACCCTAGCAAGGAAGTTTCGACTAGTCAAAATGGATACTTCTAATGGAATCCAAACGTCTATTCCTGAACGCAAAAGAGGGCGTGTTTGTTGTGACAAAGAGACGGCACTATCTCATCAGCCGCAAAAGCTGTAATGAAATATGCGGCGCCTCTCCAACAGAGGTGTATGTTCATATCGTAGCGGTAAACCCCTACTGAAAATCTAGTAGCGGTTAATCAGCGGTAAAAGCAGTAAAATATCCTGAAGGGGACAGTGCGAAATGAAAACCTATAAAATTGCGGCGATTGGCGCTGATGGAATTGGCCCAGAGGTCATTACAGCAGGCTTGCATGTTCTGGACGCTGTTCAGAAGCGGGATGGGGGTTTTGCAATAGACGTTACGGCATTTGACTGGGGGTCCCACTATTATAAAACGCATGGCATGATGATGCCCGAAGATGGGCCAGACCAGCTAAAGCCCTTTGATGCGATTTATTTCGGCGCCGTAGGAGCGCCTGACGTGCCGGACCATATTACATTATGGGGATTGCGGCTGCCTATCTGCCAAGGGTTTGACCAATATGCGAATGTGCGCCCAACCAAAATCATGCCGGGTATCAAGGCGCCATTAGCGGGCGTTGGGCCGGGTGATTTGGACTGGGTTATTGTGCGGGAAAATTCAGAAGGCGAATATTCTGGTAATGGCGGGCGGGTCCATAAAGGACTGCCCGAAGAGGTCGCAACTGAAGTATCCATTTTTACCCGCGTTGGGGTTGAGCGGATTATGCGATTTGCCTTTGCACTGGCGCAGTCCCGTCCGCGAAAATTCCTAACCGTTGTGACAAAATCTAATGCCCAGCGGCATGGTATGGTGATGTGGGATGAAATTGCCGCTGAAGTTGCCGCCGACTTCCCTGATGTTACATGGGATAAAATGCTTGTTGATGCGATGACGGTGCGGATGACGCTTAATCCCAAAAGCCTTGATACTATTGTTGCAACCAACCTTCATGCTGATATCTTATCAGACCTAGCAGGCGCACTTGCTGGTTCGCTGGGTGTTGCGCCAACTGCCAATATCAATCCAGAGGGCAGTTTTCCATCAATGTTTGAGCCAATCCACGGCTCGGCCTTTGATATTACAGGCAAAGGGATTGCCAATCCGGTTGCTGCATTCTGGACAGCCGCACAAATGCTGGAACATCTAGGCGAGAGCGATGCTGCAAGCCGTCTCTTGACGGCCGTTGAGGAGGTCTGCGCGCTTGGTATCATGACGCCAGATGTTGGCGGCACTGCTACTACCCAAGATGTTACAGACGCTGTCATTGATGCAGTGCGCGGCTCAAACCTATAATTCAGCGAATTCTGGCTTGCTGTCATATAATTCCAACTTACTGTTATATATTTGTTGTAAGCGGCTCAGCATGATTTAATATTACAGCTTATCGGTCTGTGCTATTATGGGTAGTCAGATATCTTTTTCAGGTGGCTTTTTCTCTTATGAACAATGTTTATTTGGTTTCCAGATTAGTCCTCGTCTCATTCTCAGCTCTCGCAGTCGCAATGATGACGCTTATGTCTTTTATCTCGCCTGCGATGGCTCAATACAAGGGTCCACGCGACAGCAAGGTTGAGGTGGAGACAGCAGAGCGCGCCTTGATGGCGTCATTTATTGGCATTGAAGCGCAGATTGTTGCGGCATCCTCTTTTGCGGTAAACGCGCCTCTCTCGGCGATTACGGTGTTAGAAGATCTTGATGTGGGAAGTATTGTTGAAAAGGGTCAAATTATTGCCCGTCAGGATACAACCGACCTTAGCCGGAAAATCAAACGGCTTATCCTGTCCCGCAAATCTGAGGCGATTGCCATTGCCCAGCTCACAGAACAGGCGCGCTTTGAGCGTGAACTGCTTGCCAATGCAGAGCGTCAGATAAGCCTGCAGGAAAAAGTACTGGCGCGTGTCACCACATTGTCACGTCAGCAAATCATCGCCAAAGAACAGATCGATACAGCAGAAATCGCGCTGATAACAGCCCGCCAGAGGGTCATTCAGCATCAGCAGGCAATCGCCCGGATGGGCCTGCAAATCGAAACTGCTCAGGTGAAACAGGACCAATATAATGTCGATATCGAAGAAGCCCAAGCAGACCAAACAGCTGCATCCCTAAGAGCGCCTGAAGCAGGGCAGGTGATAAGTGTCCCGCCCTCCAAAGAGCGATATTACAGAGAAGGCGATGAGGTTGCTGTTATCCGTAGCAGTGGTAATTATGAAATTGAGGCAGATATTCCTGTTACCTTACTTGATTATCTGCGGGCCTCTGACGTGCTGAATGGTAGTGATGCAAATGGCCAGCCTTTGCGCGCCACCATGCGAGCAGAGCTTGCGGCAGAAAATCAGCGTACCGCAACACGGCCTGTCCGGTTTGACATCACGTCTGCGCTATCAAACGCGCTCAAAGCTGAAGGTGCGCGGGTGCGTCTTTCGATCCCCTCAGGGCCTCAAACCCAGTCGGTCACCATATCAGTTGATGCCATTATCCCCTATCTTGACCGGGCTGTTATCTTTACAGCCGAAGATGGCAAGGCCGTCAGACGAGAGGTCCGTATTGGCGCTAGTCAGGGTAATCGTGTTGCTGTTGTGAGCGGTCTTGAGGCCGGCCAGATAGTCATTACGAAAGGCAATGAAGGCCTGAAAGATGGCAGTGCTATTACCATTGTTTCTGCGCAATAGGAGGGTCGTCACATGCAAAAATTAATCCGGTTTTCGATTGACCATCTGACAGCTGTTGTTGCGATGATGTTGATTATTTTTCTGTTTGGACTGGTGGCATTACGCAGTGTCCCTATCCAGATGAGCCCTGATATCGAAAAGCCTATCATGCAGGTCAGGGTTGCATGGCCGGGGGCATCACCAAGTGATGTTGACCGTGAAATTATTACCAGACTTGAGCGTGAATTATCATCCCTAAGCGGTGTTGAGAAAAGTGAAGCCCGGTCCTTTCAAGGTCAAGCGCGCCTCACCCTTACCTATGGCGTCAATCAGGATATGGATAAGGCACTGACATTGCTCCTATCTGAGCTATCCAGCATTACCGGCCTGCCAGATGATGCCAAGCAGCCATCTGTTCGAACGTCAAATTCTGATGATAGCCCAATTGCAAGGCTTGCTTTGACCGTACCGGAAGATGCAAGTGGCAAGCGGGCAGATATCGATTTGGAAAATTTAGGACGGTTTTTGCAAACCTCGATATTAGATAAGCTGACACGGGTTTCAGGTGTTGCCGAGGTCGGTAAATATGGCGGCGGCGACAGCGAAATGCGGGTCATTATTGACGTCAAGAAACTCGCTATTTTTCGCCTTGATATCAGCACTGTTATTGAGGCATTGCGGGTTGCAACGTCGCAGCGCAGTGTTGGTGAAATCGAAGCTGGAAAGCGTAATTATACCATCCGTGTGGAGAGTATTAGTTTTACCCCCGAAACAGCAGGGGCAATTGTTATCCGCTCTGAAGAAAGCCAGAACGGTAATATTATTCCGCTTCGCCTTGGTGATATTGCAACCATTGATGTGACAGCTAAGAAACGTCAAAGCTTCCGGCGCTTGAATGGTGATGATGCGGTAATTATTAATGTCATCCGCGAGCAGGGCACCAATGTTGTTAAAACAATGGATGAGCTGAAAGGCGTGATCGCAGCGATGAATATGGACACGCTTGCGCCCATGGGGATGCAGCTGAGAATAGTTTATGATGAAACGGTTTATATCGGATCAGCCATCTCGCTGGTGCGCCAGAATATCTTTATTGGCGGGCTTATGGCGCTGGCAATTCTGTTGGCCTTCATGCGCTCGGTCATTCCAACTATCATTATTTTCTGTGCAATACCTGTCTCTGTTGTTGGCACCTTTGTTGCGATTGCGTGGCTAGGGCTTTCGATTAATGTGATATCACTTGCCGGTCTTGCCTTTGCTGTTGGCATGGTGGTGGATGCCTCTATCATTAGCCTTGAGAATATCTACCGGCTTAGACAAAAAGGCATGCCAGCAAAAGAGGCTGCCTATAATGGGGCGCGGCAAGTCTGGGCGCCTATTTTGGGATCAGCCCTGACAACAGTTATTGTTTTTATTCCGGTGATTATTCTGAAAATTCCTGTCGGACAGCTGTTCCGTGATATCGGCATGGCAATATCGGTATCAGTGCTGATATCTGTCTTTGTTTCGGTCACCGTCATACCCGGCATTGCATCAGTCTTACTGCGCGGCAAATCATTTGCGAGCGGCACGATGATGGCACTGCCTGTAATTGACCCGCTTGCCAATAGGCTGAAGCATTTTGTGGTTGGTTATGCCACGGCTGTGACGGACCATCCGCGCCGTGGTGTGTTATTTATTGGGCTTGTGCTAACGCTTGCCACGACAGCTATTATCACCTTTATGCCGAAATTGGATTACCTGCCCGATGGTAATTCAAACTTTGTTTTTGGCCGAATTATTGTACCGCCCGGCTATTCGATTGATGAGACAAAGCGCATTGCTGAAAAGATGGAAGATAATGCCCGCCCACTCTGGCAGGGCAAAACAGAGGCAGGCGGACCGCCGGCTATTTCACGGTTCTTCTTTGTTGCTTATGGTGGCGGCGCGTTTGCTGGCGGCTCAACAGTTGATCCTGCGCGGGTAAAAGAATTACGTATGGTGTTGATGAAGCCTATTTTTGATGTGCCGGGGGCGTCTGTGTTTGTCCGGCAATCTTCATTATTTGGCAGGTCAGTTGGCGGCTCACGCTCAATAGATATTGATGTTATGGGCAGTAGCCTCGAGACGATTGAGCCGATTATTGCGCGCCTGAATGGGGCCATCAATAAACGTTTTCCGCGCCGTGATGGCAATCAGATCAGGGTAAGGCCAGGCTTAAATAATAGTGCTGCCCAGATCAAAATTGAACCTGATATGCTGGCCCTATCGCGGGCGGGTGTGACGGTACGGGATTTCGTCAATGCTGTTGATGTCATTAATGATGGCATTGTAATCAACCAAATCCCTTATAATGGCAATCTGGTTGACCTACAGCTAACCGGTAATACGGCCAGCACTATGGCAATTGATGAGCTACGGGCCTTGCCGATTATTGCCCGCAATGGGTCGATTATTCCTCTGGCTGATTTAGCGCGCATTGATTTTGTTAATGCACCGCAGGAAATCCGGCGCTCTGGTGGTCAGATTATGATGACCATTCAGCTCAGGCCACATGAGGGCGTAACGCTCGAAGATAGCATTGCTGTCATTCAGAATGATATTCTGCCCAGCTTATCGTCTCAGCTCAGTAATAATGGCGTGTCAGTTGATATTTCTGGCGCGGCAAGTGAGCTGAAACAGACATGGCAGGCGATGCAGGAAAATGTACTCACCGCCATTATTGTGATTTATCTGCTGATGGCGATTTTGCTGAAGAGCTTTATGTTGCCGCTGATTATTTTGGTCGTAATACCGGTTGCAGGCGCAGGCGGATTGCTGGGGCTTGCCTTCCTCAACATCTTTATTCGCCAACCATTGGATATGCTGACCATGCTTGGCTTTATTATCCTGACCGGTGTTGTTGTGAATAACGCTATTTTGATGGTTGAACAGACAGTGCTGCATATTAAAGAAGATGGGCTTTCGGTGTCTGATGCGATTATCGAAGCAACCAGTAACCGGATAAGGCCGATTTTCATGTCGACGCTCACCTCGCTTTTTGGTCTGTTGCCGCTTGTTATTTTCCCCGGCGCTGGCTCAGAATTGTATCGCGGTATCGGTGTTGTCGTATTTGGCGGGCTGGGGCTCTCAACTATTGCGACCCTATTCTTTATCCCACCGCTTCTCTCAGTCTTCCGCCGCTATATCCTTGCCACCTCAGGCAGCCAAAATAGCTGAGGGATGCGGGCTGGAAAATAGCGAGGCGTAGCCACGCCCCCTATCCAAGGGTGATGCGGTTGCCAGTTTCAGCAGAGGTGGCGGCGGCCAATGTGGCCTCTAATGACTTGGTGCCATTTTCCGCATCAATGATGGGGGTTTCTTCTCCCCGCACGACAGCACATAAGTGCGTGCATTGCGCGATATAAGCATCAATGAAGGGAGTTTCGATGGGCTGAGATTTTGTCTCGTTTCGCCAATCCCCTGTGCCCTCTGGATAGGTCCATAAGACAAGGTTGGGGAATTCCAGCGCGCCCTTGCTGCCCATAAAACGGATCGCATTCTGTCCTGTCTTTGGGAAGCGCTCGCTCTCGCCAAGCGCCATCTCCCATGTCCAAGGCGAGGGGGTGCGGTCTGACAAGAAGAATGTGCCAACTGCCTGATTGGCAAATTTTAGGCTTATAGCAACAGCATCTTCTTTATCGAAGTTTTGGTCATGGCGGGTTAGTTCTGCTGAGACAGATGTTATATCTCCACAAATAAATCGTAGCAGATCAAATTCATGGATAAGATTTGTTAGGATGGGACCAGCCTTTACATCACGCCGCCATTCTGGTGCATAATAATCATCATCTTTTTTGGTTGTCCATTGCCCTGTCACGCCGAGTAGAGTGCCAATCTGGCCGCTCTGAATTATCGTGCGTGCTTCTGCTGCGCAAGGGTAATAACGGCGCTGATGCCCGACAAGGACATGACAATTCTGCTGAGCCGCAAACTGTGTAATTTCCTGCGCTTCAGCGAGGGTTGCCGTAATTGGCTTCTCGACAAGTACGGTGACTTTATGCCGGAGCGCTGCCATCACATCTTGATGATGGCGCTCAGTAGGTGTTGCAATAATAACAGCATCAATACCGCCAGCGCTTAGCATTTTATCAGCATCAGCAAACACAGGAATGCTGCGTTCTGTTCCGATTTTCTGAGCCGCTGGTGAGGGATCGCCAATAGCGACCAGCGCTACATCCGACAGGGCGTCTATCGCCATAATATGCCGGACACCAATAGAACCAGCGCCAATCAAGCCAATCTTTATTATACTCATTAATTATTTCCTCAACTACCTGCGGAGCTTCATATTATATGTTTAACTTACCAAAAAATTTAGCCATCAACAGCTTTGTAACACCAAGATTATTGAGAGAAGTAGATAGTTCCGAAGCATAATTTTGATTTTCAACTTCATTCTGCTCCTGATTTTGGCATTAGTCAGTGACAAAAATACGTTTTATGTTTGCAACGGAGGCAGATGGCTCGTAGTAATGCCTTGATATAATCGCTCGATGTTTATCCGGGCCTCATGCTCAACCCGAATGGGGTTGATGAAAGTAACATTTTGGACAGTACAAATTTTGATGCGCTGGGACTGAATCAGTCGCTGGTGCGCGCGCTATTAGAAGCAGGCTATACAGAGCCAACACCAATTCAGGTTCAGGCAATCCCTAAGGTCATCGAAGGACATGACCTTCTTGGTATTGCCCAAACTGGTACAGGCAAGACGGCTGCGTTTTCTCTGCCAATATTGCATCACCTGAATGCCAAGCAGGTTGAGAGTAAAGCCCGTCATCCGCGGGCCCTTATTCTGGCGCCAACCCGTGAGCTTGCGATTCAGATTGCTGACTCAATCAAACTCTATGGCAGTCATATCGCCTTTAAACAAACATCGATTTTTGGCGGTGTTGGTCAGAACCCGCAAGTTGCTGCTTTAAAACGCGGCGTTGATGTGATTGTTGCAACACCTGGCCGGCTTCTGGACCTTGTTAATCAGGGGTTATGTCATCTTGGTCATATCGAATATTTTGTGCTGGATGAAGCTGATAGAATGCTCGATATGGGCTTTATTCATGATGTGAAGAAAATTGTGGCAAAATTGCCGCGA
>Ga0209374_1003748_pt1 | contig 11651 bp, 9 predicted proteins | sample SaaInlLV_DNA_10m_FD_184683 | JGI IMG/M metagenome (GOLD analysis project Ga0209374, IMG submission 184683) | Marine microbial communities from expanding oxygen minimum zones in the Saanich Inlet - SI075_LV_DNA_10m (SPAdes) (version 2) | ecosystem: Environmental > Aquatic > Marine > Unclassified ...
ATTTTACTTTTTACAATCGGATTCCAAACTCCCTTAATCACTCCATTAACAAAAGGAATCATATTTGACTTTGTTGAATAAAAACCATCTAATTCAGCCGATCTAACATTACCCTTAATCTCAAATTCCCAAGCATTTTCATCTTCTTTTAACAAACTAATTAAAACCTCTTTTTTCCAAAACGACCAAATAGTTGAGTTTTTATACTTAGCAGCCTTTGACTTTTTGAACAATCCTTCACCTATACTTTTACCTCCAGAAATTGAACGATAAAACTGAAGATAATTATACTCTCTATCAATTGCAATATTCATCAAGTTTTTAATTTTTTGATCATCAACCTTATCAACTAAAAATAAATCATCAAAAGTTAACAATACATATTCTTGTTCAATTTTCATTAAACTTTTAATTAAATTATCTGACCATGACATTTCTTTTCCGATAGTAAGCGGTGAAAAAAAGTCAAGTGATGGAGATTCATAATTAGTTGTGAGGTAAATAGGAAAAGAACAATCTGCCCAGAATTTTTTATAGGTAAGTTCAAGAGGTTTCCATAAATCCTTAGCCCCATCAAAAGTTGAAATTATAACCGCAATATCTTTTACATTTTTCATAATAAAAAAGATTGCTTCTTATTTTCGGTAATAATCAGAGGTTTAGTAATTAAAATCATAGACATAATTACAAAAAGAATTCTAGAGTCATTTATCATACCACTTACTAATGAATTAAGAAAGAAAAAAATAAACAAGTAAAACAAAACAGGATATAATGTGGTATGCTTTCTATATTTTAACATTTTTTTATAACTCATACTTGCAACATATAACAAGGTAAATATTAGAATTAATAACACAAAAACACCATACTCATTTCCTACTTCAAAGAATAAGTTATGCGGATAGTCTAGTTTAATTAAATGGTCTGGCCGTATATCATTTACTGTAGATTTCCAATTTCCCGCACCAACACCTAAAGGATAGTTTTGAAATAAAACTAGAGACCCTAAAGCTAAATCCATCCGAGCCCCTGTTGATTGCTTACTTCCTCCCTTTTTTGAAATATTCATAAATACTCTATCAAAACCACCAAACTCACTTATTTGTTTACCTGCACCTGAGACAAAAAGCATGCTAATAACAAAAAGAATTGAAACTAAAAGCTTTACAAATACTCTATTAAAATTCAAGAAAACAAATATTGAAAATGTAACAAACAAAGATAGTATAGGACCTCTACTCCCACTAGCTAACGCTAAGATAAAAAACACACCTATCATAATATACTTATATAACTTCTTATTCTTTAATGGCATAAAAAATAGCACAATTAAACCTAATCCCATCCATCTTGCAAATACAATAGGACCACCACCAAGTGCAGCCATTCTACCATCTACTCTATCAGATGATGCTAATCCAAACAATGCTAGAAGAGCAAGGAAGCAACTTACCCCAACAAGTATTAATAATATATAAAACACATCTTTTAATTCATACTTTTCTAAAATAATTATAGAAATTGGAATAATAATTAATAAGAAATTAAAATACTTTTCAGTACCATATCCATTTACTCCAAAAAAAATCCAAATAATAGGAGTCATAACTAAACAAGAAAAGTAAAAAAGGTAGAAAATAAATTTTGTTTTATTAATACTCAAGCTACTAATAGTAAATAAAATAGCTAAAGCTGAAAACAAATAAAAGACGCTAATAATCACTGAAAAATTAACATCTAAAATAGATAACCTTTCATCATAAATTCTGCCAATTGCTAAAATTGCACAAGCAGAAAGCGTAAAAACCCAAGATAAAATAGATCTACCTCCCATATTGAATATATTTAAAATATGAATACCCAGAAAGAGCTACTGTAATTGTTGAGGAGATATACATCATCAAAAATGCACCTTCTTTTGATGTAAATGAGTTAATTTGAGCAAAGATTACAGAAAAAGCTATACTTAGCAAAAATAAGACTACCATACCTAATCTCTCCTTTCTTGTTTGTTCTATCGATAAAGTTAGGTAGGGCTGAAACAAAATAGTTGAAACAAACAGCAGTAAAAAAGCAAAACTTAATTCATATAAATATGCTGATGTCTGTTGTACATCAGCAATATTAAAAGCACCTCTTAAGTAAACAAACTTAACTACTTCTGCACTATAAAAATACAACCCTACAACCATAAGTAATCCTACAAATACAGATGTTAACAAAGAGTATATCATCAATTTTGTATTTTTCTTAATTGCGATTTTTCTTAGTAAAATTGTACTTACATTTCCGATAACAGCTGTCATCAATGCGTTAAGAAGAACAACTGCATACATAAAGAAAGTTATACTATTTGAACCATCAGTACCCGCAACAAAGCGAGAGGAGATAATTATAATATTTGCAAAATTACCAAGAATCAGAGTTGGGAAATTAAAATCTGAATGATTTAATCTAACTTCAAAACCAGTATTTTCTTTTTTTAAGGGTCTAACAAAAGAAAAATACACACTTAGTATAGCCGCCAATCTACTCAAAGCCAAACCAATAACAGAAACAAAACTAATTAAAGGGTAAACTAATAAAGTAAACACTAATGAATTGGTTACTGAAGCATAGGAATATCTTAGAAATAAGCCTCTTGCCTGAAAAACAGTAAGAAAAATAGTATTGATAAAGTTAAAACAAATGCTAAAACTTAAGACTAGAGATACACCAAAAAATAATAAATTACTCTCTAAATTTAGGTAGAAGATAACAGCAGTTTGAATAACTTGACTGATTATAAATAAATAAACTGATGATTGCTGTGAAAACCTAAATACTTCTTTCAGTGAAACCTCTTTATTTTTTTCATACAGCTTTGTAAACTTTGGCAATAAATTAGCCTTTAATGCATTTCCTGCTGTTATTTGAGAAAAAAAATCAGCAACAATTCTCAATAAAAGGAAATTTGCATATAAAATTGAAGACCCAAGAAAAAAAGCAATAACTAATTCTCTTATCAAACCAAGAACTTTTTGGAAAATATTAGCAAAAAATAGATTAGAAAAATCTTTTAGCAATTGAGAACCAAAAAAATTCTTTAAATGCATACAGTTATGCTTTTACACCAATTTGAAGATACCTAATCCCTTTACTTTCAATAAATTCTTTCTTAAACTGATTTCTTCCATCAATAAAAAGATTGCCTCTCATTTTTTCTTTTATTGTCTCAAAATCAGGACTTCTAAACTCTTTCCATTCAGTAACTAAAACCAAAGCATCTGCACCTGTTAAAACTGAATATTTATCATTACAATAGTTAACCTCTACATCTTTTAAGTAAAATGCTGCTTCACGCATAGCTTTTGGATCATAAGCGCTTACTTCCCCTCCAGCATCTACTATTGATTGAATTAAATTAATAGATGGCGCCTCTCTCATATCATCAGTTTCAGGTTTGAAAGACAAGCCCCATACTGCAATTTTCTTTCCTTCTAAATTATCACCTAACTGACTGACTAATTTAGAAAACAAAACTTGCTTCTGAGCCTTATTTACAAGTTCTACAGATGAAATTAATTCTGGATTATATCCATGATCATTAGCAATATTAACTAATGCTTGTACATCCTTTGGAAAACAACTCCCACCATAACCACAACCAGGATAAATAAACTGATAACCAATTCGTTTATCACTTCCAATACCTGTACGAACTTGATTTACATCAGCACCAACACTTTCACAAATATTAGCAATTTCATTAATAAAAGAGATTTTTGTAGCCAACATAGCATTAGCAGCATATTTTGTCATTTCAGCCGAACGAATATCCATTCCAATAAACCTATCATTACTCAAAGTAAATGGAGCGTATAAATTACGCATTATTTGCATAGCCTTTTCGTTATCAGCCCCCACAACAACTCTATCTGGGTGCATAAAATCTTTAATTGCAGCTCCTTCTTTTAAAAATTCAGGGTTAGAAACTACACTAAAAGTTAGACTTGAATTCCGATTATCCAAAGCTAATTGAATCGTTTCTTTAACCTTATCAGCCGTTCCAACAGGAACAGTTGATTTATCTACCACTACTAAATGATGTTGCATATTTTTACCTATAGATTGTGCAACTTGAAGAACATATTTCAAATCAGCCGAACCATCAGCACCCATAGGAGTACCAACAGCAATAAAAACAACTTCTGCAATAGATAATGCTTCAGAAATTTCTGTTGTAAATTCTAAAGAACCTTTAGTAAAATTCTCTGATACTAAAGTTGATAATCCCGGCTCATAAATTGGAATAACACCTGCTTTCAATTTTTCTATCTTTTGACTATCAACATCAACACATACTACTTGATTTCCCATTTCTGAAAAACATGCTGCTGCAACTAAACCTACATATCCTGACCCTACAATACTAACTTTCATATTAAATACTTTTAACAATTTTAACTTCTTTTACCAAAGCAACAAATAATCCAAGAATAAAACTTAGAACTGCCCCTAAAACTCCTAAAATCAAAACATCATCTTCTTTTTGATTTACTTTAGCAAAACTTTGAACAAAAACTAATGGTTTTAATAAGGCTTGCTTAGTTTTTAAATCCTCTCTAATCTGACTTAAAACAACAATTTGATTACTGATCACCTTTCCATTCTGTCCACTTACAATATTAACAGAACTTACATCTAAGTTATTTTTCGCACCCTCAATTCGCATATCTTTTAAAACCTCTATCTCTAAATTAATGTCATTAATTATTTTAGTATTTGAAGCTAAATAACTGCTATGGTATTGTTTAATAAAAGTATTATTTGAAAAATAATAAATTAAACCCTCTTGCAATCTAACAATACTAGTATTATCAAAGGTTGACAATAAAATTTCAAATTTATTAAGCGCGTAAAATTTCTCATTTAAATCTTGTTGATACAATTGTTCGGCCTCAATATTTTTTAAAGTTGACGCCATATCAACATCTACACCTAGTGATATTGCCAAAGCAGAATAATCTTCATTTTCAATATTAATTTGTAAATGATTTATTAGATCAATAGCTGTTCTTTGACTTAAATCCTCAACCTGCTCCTGCCTTTCATATTCTGAAATACCTGACATGCAAATTGCTTTTGTTTGATAATATGGCGTTTTTAATTTCTGATAACCAACCACACAAATCACACCAATTCCAGTGAATATTATAAGAAGTTTACTATTTCTTGATATGAACCTAACAAGATTAGAAAATAATTCACTTAAATTTAATTCTTCTGTCATTTTTTATTTTTTAAAATTTCCAAGAGGATTCCTTATAAATCCCTTTAATGTCCAAAAGTACAAGTTTTCCATTGGATAACTGCTTAAAATCGTTAGTAGTATATTCTATAAATTTATTATGAGATACAGCAACAATAATAGCATCATATCTCTTTTCACCTAAGAATGGGCTACCAATAAAATTACCACCAAAATCAACTGAAAGGTAAGGATCAAAAACAGAAACCCTACAAGAATAACTTTCTAATCCATCCATAATATCTTTCACTTTTGTGTTACGCGTATCTGCACAATTCTCTTTAAAAGTATAGCCCATAATCAACACTGAAGCGCCTTTAATTTCTTTATCTGCATCAATCATTAACTTGATTGTTTTATCAACTATAAATGAAGCTACATTATTATTTATTGTTCTTGATGAATGTAGCAGTGTCGGCTTATACCCCATCTCTTCTGATTTATGCAACAAATAATAAGGATCAACCCCTATACAATGTCCACCAACTAATCCTGGTTTAAAATCTAAAAAATTCCACTTTGATTTGGCAGCACTTAACACCTCAGAGGTATTGATGTCCATCTTATCAAACATCATTGCCAACTCATTCATCAAAGCAATATTAACATCCCTTTGCGTGTTTTCAATCACTTTTGCAGCCTCCGCAACCTTAATTGAAAGGGCTTTATAAGTTCCAACTTTTATAATTTTTTTGTACAAATCATCCACTAGATCAGCCACTTTTGATGTAGACCCACTTGTAACCTTAACAACATTCTCTAGAGTATATTTTTCAGCCCCTGGGCTTATTCGTTCAGGGCTATAGCCACAATAGAATTCATGATTATAGGAAAGTCCGGAAATTTTAGCAAGAATTGGTACGCAAATATCTTCAGTTACTCCAGGGTAAACAGTCGATTCATAAATAACAATATCCCCTTTTTGCAAAGAATTTGCTACAAGCTCAGAAGCAGATTTTAAAGAAGTTAAATCAGGGACATTATCTTTATCAACAGGAGTAGGAACAGTAATGATATAAATATTAGACTTTTTAAAATCATTTTCATTATTACTAAATATCAAATTTGAATTGACTTCTACTTCAACATCTAAATTAGCATCTACACCTTTATTCAACTGTCCTACTCGCTCTGCATTAACATCATAGCCAACCACCTTATAATGTTTAGCAAAGGCCAAAGCCAAAGGCAAGCCTACATACCCCAAACCAATAATCGCTATTTTATATTCTTTTTCCAAATTAAAAAAGCCCCAAAGGGGCTTTTATTTTTATATTATTCATTGAGATTAATACTCCCAAAGATCATGTTCAATATTAAAGATTTCTGTTTTAATACGTTCTGCTTCTAATAAAGCATCAAGCCCTACCATGTACTCATTAATTTTTCTATCCATAACACTAGATTCTTTTACGATAGTACTTCCAAACATTCTTTTCCAGAAAATATCATCATATGTTCTTCTTTCAGCATTATTCTTCACTAAGTTGAATACTTCTGCATTAATCAAAATCTCTCTTGCTTCTGGGAAATGCACCCAAAATAAAGGAGAAAAAGTACCTAATAATTGTCCGTTTACTTCATCTCTATCTTCTTGTAAAGGAGCCATTCCAATAATACGCACATCCATTACAGATCTTTGTTTATCAAAAAACCATTCTTCTTTCAGCCTCCATTTTTTTACTGAATTTCTATCAAAAGCTGTCTTGTTAACCCTAGTAGTTTTTGCCTCTTCAGGATCTGCTCCTTCTGCTACAGCATCCCAGTCAATCACTTCAATCAGCTCTTCTTTTGCTCCACCAATTTTCGTGATATCTTCTGGTGACATTTCCTCTCTAAACTCATCATCCATAGCTGCATTACCGTAAGCAGTAATACTTCCTTCTAATATTGCAGAATAAATAACATCAATTAAACTTTTACGGTCTTCAATCGTATGAGCAACCCCGTCATTTTCAGGATAATAAAAAGGATGGTTAATTTTCTGACGCAAATCAATTTCTCTCCAAATCTTACGAGACCACATTACATCAGCTTGACGCAAAGGTGCATATTGCTGCACTCTTTTGTTATGATGTTTTTCTTTTTTATAAACAGAATTCATTTCTTCTGTAGTTAACACATCTTGCGCATTCACTCCTACTAAACAAAGAGTAGTCGTTACTAATAATAAGATTAATTTTTTCATAATTTTATGTTATTTTATTTCTATTACTAAAGGATCTAAAGGACGAACTGCAGTGTTTTTTGCATCTACCCTTTTTGCCTTAATATTAGAAATTGTTATTGCATTTCCTGCCTTAGTATTTTTTATAATATTGATCATCTTAGATGTAAACTTTGGTCCTTTAGCATCTTCCTTCATTTGCTCTCCTTTGTAAACCCCTGACAATCGGTAAGAAGTAATCACATATCTAACACCTTTAAAATCAAAATCCTTTAATTCAGCACCTAATCCACCAGCATTTACCATTTTCATTTTATCAATTACTGTAGTTCCATTCACATCTAATGCAAACTGAACCTTTGCTTTTGGTGGTGGAACTTCTTTAACCCTGAATTCCATTTGCCCCATTTTTGTACGCTTCCCATCAACCTCAGCAAACAAAGAAACCATAGCCTTTCCTTTTTTAGAAGGACGAGCAGAATATTCTCCTAATGATTTTTTAACTGCTGAAACTTTTCCATTATTTATAACTGCTGAAATTTCTCCTGCTGTATATCCTGGTACAGAAATTTTAAGAGGATTATCAACCTCTAAATATAAGATATTCATATTTGTAGGGGAAACAACTGCTGTTTTTGCTGCAACTAAATACTGCCCTCTAAAAGGATATGTTTTAGTTCCGCTTGAAGTTTTCATAGAGATTAAACCTCCCCACTTTTGATTTCCTTCTGAAGTTGCTCGTTTTGCAAACATTCCTTTACCATTTACAACTTTTACTGTTTCATAATCACCAATCATTTCATACTTCCCCCCTCCTAATGAATCGTATTCTCCAACATAAATCATTGGATCTTGTGTAGTGTCTTTTGCTGCAATAAATATTTGTGCTCTAAAGGAATCTCCCTTCAAAACAAAATTAGAATTTGGTATCTGTATTCCTTCTGCTGAAGTAAATTTTAAAGATCCTGCATCAATATTTTCTCTTAACATATTTATGATATCTGCTTCAGTATTACGAACATCTGATTGCATCTTAGACAATAAAGTTAAAGCACCAACTGCTGGCATATCATAGAAATTATACATTTCCCATTTTTGTTTCTTACCTCCTTTCCCTTTCTTATCATCAAGATTACAAGTTTCATTAATTGTAGAAACTAAAGCTTCATTTGATCCAGCAATAGCTAAAATAAAATCTTTATAAATAAGAAAATTTTCTTTTAATTGAGTAGCAACATTTTCTTTTCTTTTATTATCATAAAACAAAACACCAGATGTATGTCTGTCATCTTTAACAGATAAATTTCCAATTGTCATCTTTTTTTGAAGAGAAGTTAATTCCTCCCAAGGAAGTTCAATTGCTTTTTCCTCAATTAAATCACCATCAGCATCTATTAATTCATTTTGATTTCCTAAATAAACATGTTTATCAGCTTTTAAAACAAGATTATATTTCATCTCTTGAATAAATTCTACAAGAGCATCTGCTTTTGTTTTCACTTCATAAGCTTGATCTCTAAAAGGACCAGCCTTAATTTTATTTAACTCTGCAGCCGCATCAAAAGCAGCATATGTATCTCCGTTCTTAGCGTTAAAATTTGTTGTTGATCTTTCTATTCCTAAATTAACTTCAAAGAAAGAGTTTAACACTTCCTTTGACACATTTAATGCAAGTAGAGCTGTTAGCACTAAATACATCATATTAATCATCTTCTGTCTTGGGGACACATTTCCTCCAGCCATATAATTTTATTTATTAATTAATAATTACTGATGATTATTTGTTTGGATTCATTGCCGTAAGCATATTTCCATATACTTCATTCAATTGCTCTAAATTTTCAGCCAAACTACTTACTTGTTCCTGGAATTTTTTAGAATCCTCAACAGAAGATTGTAAGTTTTGCAAAAACAATGTAGTAGCCTCCATTTGCTGATTAGAAGCTTGCAATTGCAATTCATACAATGAATTCATTGCATTCATATTCTTAACACCTTCTTGAATTTGACTATTATATTCTGAAATACCTGAAGCAGCCGAAATCGTTTCATTCAATTGTTTAGCTGATTCACCAAAAGACCTTAACCCTTCATTTAAGCTCTCCACTAATTCATTATCAATTTTAGCTTTCGCTAAAGCATCATCTAATTGTTGAGCTGGACGCTTTACTGAATTAGCATCTTCCATATGAGCAAGCTCAGGATAAACCAAAGACCAATCTGTTTCCACATGTGGTTTTTCAAATGCAGAGAAAAAGAAAATAATTGCCTCAGTAGTTAGTCCAATAATAAGCATTATAGAAGCTCCAGGCAAATGTTCAATCTTAAATAATGCTCCAATAATTACTAAGGCTGCTCCCCAGCCATATAATTTTGGCATCATTGTTTTGTACCATTTTGCTTCTGTCATATTAGCTAATCCCATAATCTTTCTTTTTTTTAGTTATTGTTTAATTACTTATTTTTTATTCAAAATCTTTTTTATCTCTACCAAGGAAATCAACTGCACATCTAAACCCAATGTAACTTTTAGCTGTATCTTGATATTCAAAAGTTCGTGTACTTGTTTGGATAAAATAAGCTATATCTTTCCATGACCCTCCTCTAATTGATTTTCTTTTTAATACTGCATGATCACCCTCATTTGCATTATAATGGTAATCTGCATTCATATCATGTGAATACGAGAATGCTGATTCGTCATAAGCATTTGATGTCCATTCAGCAACATTTCCCGCCATGTCATATAATCCATAACCATTAGGATTGTAAGATGCTGTTTTAATTGCTTTTATACCACCATCAGCAGTATAGTTCCCTCTTAAAGGCTTAAAGTTAGCTAAGAAACAACCCTTAATATTACGAGTATAAGGACCTCCCCAAGGGTAAGGTGAAAAATCCAAACCACCTCTTGAAGCGTATTCCCATTCTGACTCAGAAGGCAATCTAAATTCTGGCAATGTAGGCTGATTGATCTTTCTTAAAAAAGAATTCATCATTTGTGTTCTCCATTTTGTAAAAGCAGTTGCTTGTTTCCAGTTAATTCCTACTACTGGATAATCATCAAAAGCAGGATGATGAAAATAGTTTTTAGTATAAGGATCATTAAAAGAATATGCATAATCATGAATCCAAGTTAATGTATCTGGAAAAATTGAAACTTCAATTTCAGATAAGAACTCACTTCTATCTCTTTTTCCCGGAGCATCACCTTCTCTTTTTGCTTTGTTAGCAGCTGCTTGAACATCTAAAACTTGATATTTATAAACATACTTTCTTGTATCAAATTCTCTTCTTCCATTTAACCTTTCATGCTCTGGCAAATACATTTCTTCTTCCAGAATTTCTCTTACTTCAGGATCATTCCATCTTATTTTAGTACTCCAATCAATTTTAGCAGGCTCTAAAAAATTACCGTATTTATCTTCCTCAATCAAATGCCCTTCAATTCCTGCCTCACCCAAAATAGTATGCGCTAAAGAATCCTTTACCCAATTTACAAATTGGCGGTATTCATTGTTTGTGATTTCAGTTTCATCCATGTAAAACGCTCCAACAGAAACAGTCTTTGAAGCTGTAACATTTGCAAATGGAACATCTTGATCAGAAGGTCCCATATTAAAACTTCCTTGCGGAATAAATACCATCCCATAAGGGTCTGTTGGATTCCAAATTTGTCTATTCTGTGTTCCAATTAGTTCTCCATTTCCAGAACCACCACAAGCACTTAATAGTGCCACTACTGAACTTAATAATATTACTTTTTTCATATTCATATTTATTTATCACTTTCGTGAGTTAAATCTACTTTTATAAGAACCTTGGGTTTTTATATTTTGAAACAGGCTTGTCATAATTTATCTTAAAGTTATAGCCCAACATAACTTCTAAAGAATTACCCATTGGATTAACCATTGTCACATCATAACCTATCCCAAATCTTAAATCCTCATTCACATTCATACCAGCCAATAAAATTAGCCCTTCATCCAACCTATAACTAACGCCACCCCACATCTTATTATTGTATATCAAATTTGTATTAATATCTAATTGTGAAGTTGCACCATCAGATTTCAAGTAAATTGAAGGATTTAAAGAAAGTACTGGATTCAATTCATGATAATAACCCGCAATTAAAAAATAATGCCTTGTCAAATCAAAATCTTGTCCATCACTCCATTCAATTTT
>Ga0209374_1003752_pt1 | contig 11633 bp, 9 predicted proteins | sample SaaInlLV_DNA_10m_FD_184683 | JGI IMG/M metagenome (GOLD analysis project Ga0209374, IMG submission 184683) | Marine microbial communities from expanding oxygen minimum zones in the Saanich Inlet - SI075_LV_DNA_10m (SPAdes) (version 2) | ecosystem: Environmental > Aquatic > Marine > Unclassified ...
ACAAGAAGGGTCAGACCGGATCAGCTACAAGATCGGTCAGGCCGGATCAGCGGCAAGGCTTGTTTCTCTGAAAAAGGATAAGCTTTGATGGCGGGCGCGTTCCTAACCAGGGTCTAACCTTGCCCATGGATGCTTGAGTCGAGTTAACGATGGATGGCTTGCTTTGCGGTGTGGTTACTGCAGACTCGCGATTGGCCCAGTGCCATGCCCCGCTCACCAATCGATAGATTGTTTTAAGAAACCGGTCGACCCTTGATCGTGCCGAAAGGGCTGTTTATGTCGAAAGCAGCGAAACGATAGCCGTTAGAATCCTGTTTAAACTCGATCATCATCATGGTTTGTTCTAGCTTCTTGAAAGGCCAAAAGCCTGCGGATTTACGCCGGTTGGTACTCGACGCATCCGCTTGTAATCCTGCCGATTCTAACTCCGGGAGGCCTGTCTGATGGTCTGTTTCTGTTTGCAAGGTGATCTCGCATTGAATCTTGGGAGGTGCTTGCCTTGCCGCCGCATCAATGAGGTCCTCGTTCCCCCGTTGACCGGTTGCTCTGTTGCTCGTCAAAACAGTATAGCGTCGTTTGCCATCGTAGACTCGATAGACCGCATCACAGGTTTGCACCTGATTAACTTGGCGTAGTACTTTTTGAAGCACCGAGAGCGGATCGATTCGATCTTGATCGAGCAGCGGGTCTACCGGGAGTGGCTGAGCCTGGGTGCGATCTGAAAAATCGATGACCAAAGGCGTGCTACCCGCAGCTATTGGAAACTCTATGTGACGGGTCTCTGGAACGTTTGCATCCACTGCGATCACACGGTAGGTGCGATTACCATTCGGCTGCATAGTCGAATGAAAGGTCGCCGCATAGTTTTTGAACCAGTGCACCATACCCCGTGTCTTGCCAGACGCCGACAAAGCGTCGATTTGACCTTGCGTCGTCGGGCTCCGTAAATCAGATTCAATTGGTGCTGGACTTACTGGGGTTGTATTAAAAAAAGTCACCTCACCGACTCGCGCGCCGTGAAGCCGAAATTCAAATTGATCAGAGTCCTGTGCCTTTGCGCTGAAACCTGAACCCAGTGCGAGCAAAAAACCGAAGCTGCCCCAAAATGATCGATTCACAGGATCGGCCTGGTCGTCTGGTTTGTCATGGTGCTAGGACCTTCTTATTAATGGTTGATGACTGGGATCTTTTGTCGAAGGCGATTGATCTAACGGTTCGTGTCTGGGTTTTCAGGTGCTCTGAGCTTTTAAGTATCATAGTTACAGCGTTGTCTGACATCTGATCGATGAATGTTGCCATGATTTTGGGGCCGCCTGATCAACCATTACGCCGAGTTTAAAAAAGCTGAGTTTAGAGTGTTTCAACCGGTCGGCGTACCAGTGCCGCCGCAATAAAATTCAAAGTTTAACGCGCCATTGCTCATATTAGTGCTGTTTGATTGTTTTAGGTGAGCCTTTTTAATTTTAAACGTTGGTACTAAGTCTGCCGGTAAATCCATTGCCTCAGCGGGGGCGCTGGCTGCTGACCCAACCTAAGACGATCAATGAAAAGCTTAAGGGTGGGTCTTTGCTTGCCTAAAACGTAATGATCAAAGGAATTGATAAGGAATTTACAGTAATGATATTCGCGGCGTCTTTGGTTTTATCGATTGTTACGCTTTCTGCTTGCGCCGCTATCGACGGATGCCGTGATCTTGAGAAGGTTAACGATGATGGAAGGCACTGAGTCTGATGCAAGGTGAGAGATTATTCGGGGATTGGTTCGAAAGTGACCGGCCGAACCCCTCTGCGATGGAACGCTGGCGGTTACGCGGAACAGATGCGGGCGCGTCAGCCTGAATTAGATCAAGAAGTGGGCTCGAGCGCTGCAGAATGACTGGTTAAGGATTCTGGGATTCACAAGAAATGGCCAGCAAGGCGCTTTTTTTCGATGGGATTGATGTTTTTGGGCCGGTGTCGGATGCATCCAATCAATCATCGGTTAGGTCGTTGAGTTTGTGACTTGCTGTGCTGAATCTTCTTTGGGGGTCTTTTTGGAGATCTTTGGCATTTTCGGCGAGTCATCACGTGAATGAATGATGCCTGTTTTACCCATGACATCGCGCTTAAAAACCTGATAGTTTAGAGTTTCAGGCAAGTCAAGGACCGCTCATGTACGACCTAATTATCAGAAATGGCACGATAATCGATGGCTCCGGAGACGCACGATTCGTTGCGGATGTTGCGGTGCAGGATGGACGGATCACAGCCGTCGGTAAAATCGAGCAAACAGGGCGTCGGGAGATTGATGCAACCGGCAAACTAGTGACACCCGGTTGGGTTGATATCCACACGCATTATGACGGCCAGGCAACTTGGGATCCGCTACTAGCACCTTCTAGTTGGCATGGGGTGACAACGGTCGTGATGGGTAATTGTGGGGTTGGCTTTGCGCCCGTAAAACCAAAGGACCGTAATTTTTTAATAGAGCTTATGGAGGGCGTTGAGGACATTCCTGGTGCCGCTTTATCCGAAGGCATTAACTGGGAGTGGGAAAGCTTCCCGGAATATTTAGATGCGCTTGAACGGTTTCCGAGAGCGATCGATGTGGCAACCCAAGTCCCCCATGGCGCGATTCGGGCTTACGTTATGGGTGAGCGTTGTAACACCGACTATGCGCCAACCGGCGACGAGGTTGAACAAATGGCCGCCCTCGTGCGGGAGGGGGTTGCTGCCGGTGCGCTAGGTTTTTCAAGCTCTAAGACACTACTGCACAAAGATATCCATGGCGACTATATGCCAGGCACCTTTTCGGGTCGAGACGAAATGCTTGCGCTCGGTCTCGGCATGAAGGGGTTGCCGAATGCGGTCTTTGAATTGGTGTCGGATCATTTGGGAGACGACGATGAATGGGCCTGGGTCAAGGATTTTCAGGCGCAAACCGGTCTGGGTGTCACGCTGATCGCGACGACAGCGCCAGCTTATCAGAACAATAAGATGTACAACCTTGCGGAACAGGCAAGGCTTGAAGGACATGAGATTCGGCCTCAGGCTGCAGGACGTCCGACGGGTGTTCTGCACGGGTTACAATCGAGTTTTCATGCTTTTGTGGGTCATCCAACCTGGCGTGCTGAGCTGGCTGGGCTTGAACACGACGCGCTTGTAACGAAATTGCAGGCGCCGGCTATGAAGGCGCAGTTGTTGTCAGAGACGTCGGTGATTCAGTCTGGCCCTATGCAGGATTTGAATAATTTGATGGCGATGGTCTTCCCATTGGGAGACGAGCCAAATTACGAGCCGAGTTTTGATGAGAGTATTGCGGGCCTGGCCAAGGCGCGAGGCGAGTCGGCCTTGTCGGTGATGTACGACCTGCTGGTGGCGAATGGTGGTCTGGAATTGTTTTACCAGCCTTTAGGCGGATACCAAAACTACTCGTTGGATGCGCAAAAGAAATTGCTTGAGCATCCCAATGTGTTGTTTGGGTTAAGCGATGGTGGTGCGCATTGCGGTGTGATTGCCGATGCCGGTATGCCCACGTTTATTATGACGCATTGGGGGCGGGATCGAACGCGCGGCGATCAACTGAGCCTTGAGTTTATAGTTCGATCGCTGACGTCGAGTACCGCTGAAGCTTTTGGCATGTTTGATCGCGGTCGAATTCAGGTCGGTATGATTGCCGATTTGAACATTATCGATTTCGAGCAGCTTAGATTGTTCCGTCCTGAAGCCGTTTTTGATTTACCCGCCGGAGGACGCCGCTTAGTGCAGCGCGCGAAAGGATATGATTGGACGATAAAAGCAGGTGAGGTTATTTTCGAGCAGGGTGACCATACTGGCGCATTACCGGGCAAACTGGTTCGACGAACCGATGACAATAAGGGATCGGCAACGGCCTAAAACCGCGCTGGCAGTTGCCGTGGATCGGGTTGTTTGAAGCGGTGGACGCATAATCCGTCTGTGCATCTGTTCAGGATGATTTCAACCCGCGGTGTTGGCGCGTCTGAGACTACGTTACGGACAAGACCCAGCAGAATCACAAAATTGATCAAGTTGTGGTCTGCTACCGATGGGGCGACCCTCCGATAAGGGGGTGATCGCAAACGGCGTAATCAAGGTTGGCAGATCCAAGCTTACTCAAAACCAAAGGGGCATCATAAAAAAGGGTAAGAACTGGTTCTGCGAAATCAGCCAGGCTAACGACGGCACCTAAAATAGGGATCGTAGTATTTAAAGTTGAGGAGGCCTTGCGTGTTCAAATCTATTTTTAAAGCAGCGCTGGGGGGATACCTGCTCCTAGGATTACTGGCTTGCGGGGATCAGCTGCCGTTGTCTGGCGGGGTTTTGACGGGTGAACCCGCGGCCGCACCAACAAATTGGGTTGGCGTGGCTGCCGATGACGTCATCCAGCTAGAAACTCAGGGCGAGGCACCTTACTCGGTCAATCTTTGGACGGTTTTGGTTGACGATGATCTGCATGTATTTGCCGGTGATAACTATGCCAATTGGGTCAAACATATCGAAGGTAACGCCTTCGTTCGACTTCAGTCCGAGAACCTGGTGTACGCCTTGACGGCAGCGCGCGTCACCGACCCGGACCATTTCGAGCAATTTGCTCAGGCTTGGGAAGCGAAATACGGTAATCGTCCACGTAATGAAAGTGTGCAGGAAACCTACTTGTTTCGATTGACCAAGCGGTGATTTAACGCGCTCGCGGTCTGATCTAGCAGGTCAGGCTTTTGGCTTGAACTTTTGCTCGGCGACCGAGACCGGACTGAACAAGTTGGTTTGCTCTTCGCCAAAATATAGGCGGAATTGGGCGGAGCCGGTTTTGGATTTCGTAGGGTTTTAGGCTGGTAAAGATTTTTAGCGGTTTGGCTAGCACTGAGTTGTACTCATCCGAAAAATTGCGCGGGAGGGTGTGCTCAGAACAGGCCGAAATCTTGCCGTAAGGGGGAAGGCAATGAGTTTGAACGTTGCATCAGCATCAGCGTTGTGGGTCGGAAGTTATCAACGAAGAATGGCTGTTTCGCTCGATCGAATGTACGAAAATGCGTTGGATTGGGCACATTTACCATTTTTGCATCAAGGTTCTTTTGCGAGCATTGAGTTAATAGATGCGGGCGATTGGGGCTGGCGCGCGGCGTTAGTCTCAGCGCATGCCTCCGAGCAGGCGGATGCGTTTATTATAGAGTTGAGCCTCGATCGAACGCACCGCCGGTGGATTTCCAGCACACTAGAGGGACCTGGCGCTGGCAGTGAAATCTGGACCCATGTGTTCGAGTACGGCTCGAGGGATATTGCAATCCAAGCAGATTTTTTTGTCCCAGGCGTCGCGCTCGATCAAAAGGCTCGAGTTGGCGCGAGTTATCAGAAGTTGTACCAAGGCCTCTATGATGAAGACGAGGCAATGATGCTGGGACGCCAAGCGGCACTGGATCAGCGCGGTAGTCAAAAAAATTTGGATTCAAAGCCACTTGATCTCGGGGCGCTTGAATCTGTCCGGGCGTCACTGCCCTTTGATTTCGAGTTCAATGGCCAATCTTGGCGCCTAATCCAAGAGCGTGACGAGCTCTTGGTTCATAGTTTGACGTGCCCGCATCAGCTTGGAAGCTTTGCCGACGTTGCAGTGATTGATGGCACGATCACGTGCCCTTGGCACGGTTACCGATTTGATGTTCGCTCTGGCCGATGTGCGACAGGACAGACCTGTAGTCTTCCTGCGCCGCCGGTCCTCGTAAGGCGCGGAGGCAGGCTCGAGGTGATGGCTGCGATCTCTTCCTGACGCGTTGTCTGCCGCGCATTAGGTCAAGCTAGAGCGATTAAGAGGGCAGTTTGAAGCCGCGGCTTGGCATCATCTTTAGTCTGGAGAAGAGCAGCATTTGAACGCTGCCTGTAATCGTGGCCGACGTAAACGGTAGTTTGACGGTTAGCGTTGGTTGGGCCCTCACAAGCGCCGTGCATCACGAAGAATTTTAGAAGCGTTGCGATCCACTTGGGTCGCGTGTCGGTCTGATAGCTTGGCTCAAAAGGGTGGGTTGGTCTCGATAAGTCGCGTGCGTTTGGTGATCCCAAGCATGGGTTGCACCGGTTAAAGTTTCCTGCGCAAAATCATAGTATGCCTGGCCAGTGCCTGAAATGTAGTAAGAGAAAAGGGGTTAAAGCGTATGAAAGATATGATGAAGGCGCTAACCGCGCCAGGGGATCCGAAGCTTGCGCCCGGCGAAGCCAGGGCCCCAGGTCCCTCGACCCAAGACTTGCTCCAATCCGAACCGTCTAATGCACAAGACCCCGCGCTGTTGACCTCGAGCGATGCTTTTTTAGGAGACCAGGATCTACCGTTTGCGCGCTACACCCGCCAACAGTTTTACGATCTAGAAATGCAGCATCTGTGGCCAAAAGTCTGGCAATGGGCGTGCCGAGAAGAACACATTCCGAAGGCAGGTGATTTTTATACTTATGATATCGGGCCTTATAGCGCGCTGGTCATTCGAGGCGAAGATAATCAAATTCGAGCATTCGTAAACGCCTGCCCGCATCGGGGTATGGCTTTAACCGATGCGGGCAGTTGTGGGCAAGGTAAGCAATTTATTCGATGTCCATTTCATGGCATGGCCTGGCACTTGGATGGCTCATTGCGAGAGATTCCCTGCCGTTGGGACTTTCCCCATATAAACGATGCGGATTTTGGCCTCGATGAAATTCCCTGCGAGACCTGGGCTGGCTTCGTGTTCATTAATTTCGACAAAGCCTGCAAGCCGCTGGCCGAGGAACTGGGGGTCTTACCGGAACACTTTAAAGATTGGGGTTTGGAAGATCGATTTGTTGCGGTGCATACCGTCAAGACATTACCCGGTAATTGGAAAATGTGTATGGAAGGCTTTTTAGAAGCTTTTCATGTTTTAGGAACCCATCCTGAGGTGATTCATACTGCGAGTTGGGCCAACACGCAGTACGATGTGTTTGGCCCAACCGTGACGCGGTTTTTACAGACGGTTGCAACAGGTAATCCGAACGAGACGCAATCGCAGGCCGAGATCTACCGGCTCCTGGGTTACACGGATGAACTGCCCGATGGTACGACGGCCCGTGAGCAGCATGCCCAGCATCAAAGGGCAGCGCTCGGGCAGCGCTTCGAAACGGATCTCAGTGCAGTCAGCACCAGCATTATGTTGGACTCCATTGAGTACCACTTGTTTCCGAATGCCTGTTTTTTCCCTGGCATTCAGATTCCATTGATTTACCGCTTTCGACCGACGGGGCTCGGCACCTGTATCCATGAGGTCTTATTGTTGCAGCCCGTGCCGGAAGACGCACCAAGGCCACTGCCCGCTGACCCAATTCATCTTGGGATGAGCGACTCTTATACCCAGGTTCCAGATTTCCCGTTAGCCAAAGTCTTAGATCAGGATACCGAAAATTTTTATCGGCAATGGGCTGGTATGAATGCGTCGATGAAGCCCGGACAAACCCTCGCCAATTACCAAGAGGCCAGGATTCGGAATTTCCACAACACGTTGGATGACTATCTAGGCGAAGTTGAGGCGGTGCCATTGGTCTTTAAATAGGTTTGCGCTGGATTGCTGCGCCATGATTTGAGCCCCAGTCAAAGTGCGTGCTGGCTCCAAGAGAAAAATAACCAAGAGGAAATGTGATGATTGTTGTGAATGCTGTAATTGAAACGACCGCCGAGAATATTGCCAATATGATTGACGCGATCGCCGAGATGGAATCGAAGAGCCGATTGGAGGCGGGTTGCCACGATTACACCTTCTCCGTCGAAATTAATAATCCCGATGTCATCCGAATCACGGAGAAGTGGGAATCAATGGCCGCTTTGATGGATCACTTTGGACAGCCACATATGGCTGCTTTTCAGGAAGCTATGGCCGCTTATCCACCAACGTCGGTGTCGGCTGCTTTTTATGAAGCGAAAGAAGTTGCGATGCCTGCCCGTTAGGGCATTGCCTTAGTCGCGGTGTCCTGCGCAGTTGCTGGCCTGGGTGTCCTATATTGCCTTACCACCAGCCCACTCACATTGAGGTTCCGCACTTGAAAAAATGATCCGACTTTGCAGCGCGCAACTGATTAGTTGCATGACGGCAGCCCAGGACAAGGGCTATCGCTTTGCGTCCAATACGCTGAAAACCCTGTTGCCGCCGGATGTAGTAAACGCCGCCGTCTCTGGTTTGACAATTTGATTTTCGGGCTCGGCTTTGATCGTTGACGCAAAGCCACGCGTCTTAAGTGCCGCCCATCAAGAGGCAATCCCAGGGTTTGGTAAAGCCCGAGAAGAAATCCTTCCCAATGCCGCTATGATTGCGGCAGATTCCAGCTCGGTTGGACTAGCAGCGATCGTCTCGGCGACGGATGATTTTAGGGCGCTCGATGCGGCGTAGAAAGCGCGACGCCTGCAACCAAAGACACGATTGGTCCTCGAGATTCAATTAAATGCTTCGGCAACCTATTTTAACTTAGCTGTTATCAGCACAGACCTTGAGGTCGCGCTTACGGTTGCCCTTGAACCGGCGATTGCGCGTTTAGAGGATTGCGCTATGAATTGAAGCGTACGGCAGAGCTTTGTTGTCTAACGTTTTCAGGGGCGAGCTGAGTGTCGCGAAAGGCCTAGCCAGCGTTTTTCGATTGCGCGAATCGATCAATCAGCAGGTTGACGCAATTGACCTGGCATTGAAGCCGGAGCCGACGCATTGTCTGATCAAGTTGGGGCGCGCGAGGCACCTGATCGAGGTCTTCGCACTGTAAAGTGCCACCCTAAAGCGGTCGTTTTTATCAACGCCTAAAGTCAACCCTATTCGAACACAACACAATTGCGGTTGACGGGCGCGTTCTGAAATTAAGTGTTAGCCAACAGTATCAGCCGGCGTCTTTTGGGGATCGAGTTCGAAAAGGTTCGTTATCAGCCCACTCTGTCTCTGAAAAACAGGCGCGCTGGCGATTAATTCAATGGAATTGATTTCTAGAAATTTACTTCAGTTATATGATGAGGATCATCCTGTTTTTATGCGGCCTTTAAAAACACTTGTCGATCAGACTAGGCGTTCAATAACAGAAGAAAGCTTTGGTCCGGCCGCTTTGAATATAGAGTTTGGTGATGTTTTGGCGTCCTCTCTAGAAGCGTCACTTTACTTCGTAATCGAGGAGACAGGCGCTCAAATTTGGTCTGTTTTTTCTGATGAGGATCAGGCCCCGGCCCTTGCGTCACAGATTTAGCTAATCGAAAGCGCGTTGGAAAGGTCAGTCGAATCAGAACTCAGGGTGATTGAGGCGCAAGCAAATCAGCTTTGCTATGAAATGCAGCAGCTTGAAAAGCTCGATCGAACGTTTCAAGCGGTTGCTGGGTATCCAGCAGACGGACTGATACAAAAGTTCGAAAATGAGCAGCTAAATGAGCTTGACGATTATGCGCGATTATTGAAGCCAGGCGCTCTAGAGTCGTTGCTCGGGTTTTAGGGTCGCTTCAAACTATCGGTTTTTGATGAGGGCCGAATTTTAGGGCGCCCTGGCCCGAGTCGTAGAGGGGTGCCTGTTGGCGAAACGAGGCTTAATGCCTAACCAAAACCAAGAATTATAAAGATGATGAGTCCCGCAGCACTGGTTAAGAGGGTGCTCTTCCGGAGTCCCTTGGCGGTTAAGCCTAACCACAAGCCAGATAGAACAATAAACAAAAGACCAACCGCCATAACTTTCTGAAAGGTTTTGAATCGCGTTGGGCCATGTCCCTTGTGCAGCTCAACGATGGTTTTAATCCAGTCCGGTCGGACTTCAACGACCGAAAGTCCAGTGTCAGTTCGCGAAATCTCAAATCCAATGCGTGAGGTAGGGCGAGTGATAAGCGTTTTGCCGCTGGTTTTCAAATATTCGAAATCAGTAGATTGGCCCAATTGCTTCAGCAGGGACGAGACTTCGGCCTCGAGGTCGGCTGCTTCGTCATCGAATACAACCATCTCGGGTACCGTGAGGACAATGCGCTCGGTGGTGCCTTTGCTGCCAATGAGATAAAGCCCGCCCGAAACAGCAACCATTAGCAGTATAGGCGCCAAAAATGCGGCGACGAATAAGTGCAGTTTTATGATGGTTGCGCGCATTGTGCTGGCCTCAGTCTTGGGTCGTGATGGTTCATTATCCAATACAGGCGCCGACTTGGACAGAGGGCAAGGCAAAAGTCTGTTTGTGGTTCTATGGTACTTTCGATGAGGACAAAAAGTGAGTTCCGTCGCATTACGGCTCGACAGGCTTGATCAGTGCCCGAAAAGCGGTGGGGTTTCGATCGCCGACGTCTTTGTGGGTGTAGTGATTATAAGAAAGTCTGGGCAGCAGGGGATTCGGTCGCGCGAAAGCGCCGGCCTTTGAGTTGCTCTGTGGCCGATGTGTCCTATCGATCCCGCCGTTTCGTTCAAAACTAAAACGCCTGAAAATTGTGATCCCCAGTGTTGCCTTCGTTACATTAGGTGTTGCAACGCTATGATTGAGCGCGTTGAGCGGTTAAGTTCGAGAGTATAAAAACAAAAAAAATGATCTGAGGGCCGCTATGACATTTATTCGCGGGATTTTAATTGTGCTGATGGTCTGGCTTGTGGTGTCAGCCTGTATAGCGCCGTTTGGTTATTTCTTGTCATTACCATGGGGTTTTGAACAGATTGAATTGATCGGTAATCAGCTGCGGTTTATGGCTATTCGGTCCGCAACGTTTTTGACGCTCTCGTACTTTATCTTTAATTATTTAAGGCATCGCAAGCCGTTATCGTCTGTTGCGCCACTCCTAGTTTTCAATAACTTCCTCATTGTTTTGGCCAGCGTAACGATGACGATGGGCACAACCGTTTGGCAAGATTGGGCCGCCATCGTTATCTTATGCTGTTTGGTTCCGATCCTCTTTATCGAGCACAAAAAAGAGTCCAAAACGATTTTTGTCAGCGACTGGTAAGGTTGCGATACGCGCGCGCAGCTTTAAAAGCAGCGCGGGTATCGACATCGGTTACGAGAATCTCGATGTTCATGTCGGCCTCGAGTCCACATCAGCGAGGTCATGCAGCACCTTAAATTGGTTTTGACGTGATGCCAAAAAGGTCGTGCCAAGCGTGCTTGCGCCTTAAGTCGCGCGTAATCCCCGGAATGAAATACTGGTTTGCAGGATTGGTTTAAGCGCCAATCGAAATGCTGGCCTTGGGCCTAGCGCAAGTCGTTATCGAAGATCAATAAACGGTGTTGCGTTGCTTAATTGATGTCCTCCAAGGAAAAGCGGTAACTGCGCCATGATTTCGGCGCAGGACCTATGGTATTATCAGCGGCTTTAATAGAGCCACTTCTTGAGCATTAGGCAAAATCATGTCCGTAAATACAGATGATCTTCGAATCGACTCCATAACAGAATTACTGGAACCCGATGCGCTGATTCGCGAAATCCCACCTTCTGAGCAAGCTCAGCGCACTGTCAATGATGCGCGAGCGGTCATTCATAATATATTGAGTGGTTCGGATGATCGGTTGCTGGCGGTTGTCGGGCCCTGTTCGATTCATGACACCGCAGCGGCCCTCGACTACGCCAAGCGCCTCAAGGCGACAGCCGATGCGGTTCAGTCTGAGATTTGCGTCGTGATGCGGGTCTACTTTGAAAAACCTAGGACCATCGTGGGCTGG
>Ga0209374_1003755_pt1 | contig 11629 bp, 8 predicted proteins | sample SaaInlLV_DNA_10m_FD_184683 | JGI IMG/M metagenome (GOLD analysis project Ga0209374, IMG submission 184683) | Marine microbial communities from expanding oxygen minimum zones in the Saanich Inlet - SI075_LV_DNA_10m (SPAdes) (version 2) | ecosystem: Environmental > Aquatic > Marine > Unclassified ...
TACCATCCTTTCATGATTCCCGCTATACTGCGTATGGACTACGAATCGCAGAAAAAGGCATTTATTTCAGCGATTATTATGTCGACGCAGGGATCACAAAACCCTGAAATAAGAGCACTGAGATTTGAACATGCCCCCCTATTTAGCCAACACTGTTTTTAGCGCCTTGATGGCAGTCGCGTCCCTCCACGGTCAGCCGCACCTTCCACTCTCCGAGTTATCCATCACCGAACTCGAAGACAGCCTGGGTGACATCGACGCACGACTCGATCAACTCGCACATTTCAGTTTACAGGCGGGCGTCGGCTCAAATGGCTATCGTTCAGCACTACATCCAGTACATCTAGAGAGCCACCATACTGAATGGTTTGAAGTGCAACTGTCAGAGATTCAATCCATTGACCAAGTCATCCTAGTGCCCCATCTCGTCATGGACAACGAGGCTGGTCTGGTATCCGACGGATTCCCAATCGAATTACAAATTATTGCGGGTACACAGGCACACCCGGAAGGCGAGCTCATCGCTCAAACAAAACCTAAGGATGGGAAGCAGCATATTGCTCCATTCATTTTCCCCACCCCGGGGCTCAAAGCATCTTGGATACGCATTGAAGCAATTGAACTCTCTGCTCGATCTTGGGATGACCACTATAATTTTCAACTAGCTGAAATTCTAATTTTCCAAGGCAATACAAACCTCGCGCTCACGAGCGAAGTCACCACTTCGTCCCACAGCATCGGCTACGATAGTTCTCGCGATGAGCGCTATCTAGTCGATGGCTTTATGCCTTATGTCATGAACGCTGCGATCGGTGCGCCGAGCAGAGCCTTTGCCGTGGACCATCTATCCGACGAGTTCACCCCTGAACTGATGATCGATCTCGGTGAAATCTACACATTAGAACAGATACACCTACATCGGCTCGAGCTCGGTAATAACATCCCACTCTCCAAATCATTTGATCACGGCATCCCACACAGGCTCTTGATCGAAGGCGCGACACTCGAGGACTTTTCAGATCGTTCACTGTTACTGGATTTAATATTTGAGAATTCGTATCAGACCGGCCCGATCATCATGCGCACCCTGGAGGGTGAGGCGTGCCGCTTCGTCAAACTATCAATCATCGAACCATTCCTCGATACACTGCTGCCCGAGCCGACAACTGTTTTTGGTTTAGCGGAAATCGAACTCTTCTCTGATCAAACGAATGTAGCCTATCAAAAAATACCGACTGCTAATTTTAGAAATACTAAACCAAATAGACCGCTGGCAAACTTGACCGATGGACATAATTTCTACGGAAAAATACTCCCGATCCGAGAGTGGCTGGAGCAACTCACTGAGCGCTATGAATTAGAGGTGAAGCGGCCGCTCATTCGAGCTCAACTTGACAAGCGCTACACACAGCAAACCATCATGCTACGGCGCATGGGATGGCTTGCGATGCTACTGACGACGGGGATTGTCGTCATCGTTCTAGTCGATCGAATTATACGGCTACGGCAAATCGCTCAGATCAGAGAGCGCTTCGCCGCCGACCTACACGACGACCTTGGCGCGAGCCTCCATACGATTGGGTTGCTCGGCGATATTGCCCTAGCATCGACGCAAGCTCCAGACAGGCTCAACACCGCCCTCACCCGCTCGCGGGAACTCACAAAGCGCATGAGTGCCACGGTCCGACATGGCACTGACTTACAGTCGATCGGCCGATTGGAATCACTTGAAAAAGATATGCATCGCATCGCGGAACGCATCTTGGTAAAGATCAGTTATGAGATCTCAACGACAGGCAGCGACCGACTCAATAAACTCAAGCCACGCTTGAAGATGGACTTATTACTGTTTGTAAAGGAATGCCTAGCAAACATCGTCAAACACTCCGATGCGGATAAGGTAAAAATTGACATCATCGCAAGCCCCAACACGGTCGAGATCATCGTCCACGATAACGGACGTGGGCTACCGAGCAATGAGACACAGCAAATACCACCTTCACTCAAAAGACGCGCCCGCGTAATGAATGCTTCCATCTCCATCAGTCATTCGACAGAATTTGCAACCATCATTCATTTGATTCGTAAACGCTCTCTCCTTACATTCTGGAAATAACCGCCCCCCTGCCCCTATTATGTCGAAAAGCATTCGCATCATCATGGTCGAAGACCATCCGGAATATCGAGAAGGTATCGCGCTCGCCCTGGAAACAGAACCAGACCTCCAGCTGAGCGATCAGTTCGGCATGGCAGAACAAGCGCTCAAGGTGCTAGAACATGATACGACGGCAGACGTGGTCTTACTCGACCTAAACTTGCCTGAGATGTCTGGCTTAGAAGCAATCCCATGGATTAAAAAATACTGCCCTAAGATCAAGATCATCATCCTCAGCCAGTCAGACAACGAGACGAATATTTTAAACGCGATACATCTGGGTGCAGATGGCTATTTACTAAAAGAATCCACGCTCGATGAAATCATTTCCGGTATACGAGCGGTCGTCGACGGAGGTGCATCTTTAGACCCTCGCGTAGCGAAATTCATCCTCAACACCATTCAAACAAAAGTCCCTGAGCCAAACTCGGATCCATTACTCTCAGAACGAGAAATCGAAATCCTCAGACTGCTCAGCGATGGTTTGATGAAGAAGGACATTTCAGAGCGTTTAGATATTGGTATCACCACGGTCGCCACACACGTGCGCCGCATCTACGAAAAGCTCGACGTCGTGAACGCCCCCGCCGCCATCAGCAAAGCTTACAAGGCAGGCATCTTTCCCGCACACGACGACAGCTGAATAGAACTGGAAGGAAGGGTTGATCCCTCCCCGAGCATATTCTTAGACAGATCTTTAGCTCGTCAAGTTGACGTTATAAATGCACGACATAAAGCTCCTCCCCCTTGTCTCGGCGTAGCTCGGTTAGAGCGAAGACGGCTGCCAAGGGGAGGTGGTGAAATGCCCTTTGGGTGCTCGGTCTGCCGAGCATATCCTTATACATGTCTTTGGATCGTCAAATTTAAGTTATTAAAGCACTGTGTAAAGCTCCTCCCCTGCTAAGCATATCCTTCTACATAAGTCTGTCTCTGCTAATTCGCGCTAGCTTGATCAATTGCAGGCAAACTGGCCTAGGTTCTCACTGGAGCCATTACAGCAGGCCGAGAAACGAATCTCGCAGAATGATTTACGGCAGAATGATTCTAACTAAATGCAGGATACTATAACCAAAGAGTCCCAAGGGGGTTGCCTATCAGGCGCATATATAACCCAGTCAGGTTCTCAGTGAGAAATCATTCTGCTGTAAATCATTCTGCGAAAAAAACAGTCGTGAGAGTCTGAGGTTTTGCAACAGTCTGATAAGTCCAAGTGATATACGTTTTCCTAGGAATATTCACGCCCCTCTGACTTATGTATAAGGATATGCTTTGTAAGGGAAGGAGTGAGTGACCGTCTCTCTATTTTTCTGCCCTCAACTTTCCTGCCTAAAACTCCCAGTCTGCACCGTGAAGTTTGTCTCAATCGATCACCTCTTTTCAATTTTGAGGAATCATTACCGATTCGTTTATTTTTGAGGTGCTGGGACGTTCAAGGCATCGGAAACAAGCGTAAACAGAAGTTGGTTCCCTCTCGTGTTCATATGAACGCGGTCTGCGGTCAGAACGTCTTTCTCTGCATTGTTCGGGTTGTGTTCTTTAAGGTAGTCAATAAATGCCGTTCTGAGATCGAGGAGTTGAGCGCCGGTTTCCTGCGCGACCTTGCGGCTGATAGCCGCATACTCGTCGAGCATCTTATCCTCGGGGTTCGACCCGTCAGGCTTTTCGCCGATGACCGTGGGGGTGCACAGAATCACGCGTGCTCCCGCCTGATTGATTTGTGTGATCATGTCGTTCAGGCCGCTTTCAAAATCTTCTGGCGTGGTCCCTTTACCACCTTTTGCGACCACCCTCGGATGGGTCCAGTGCCATACATCATTGATGCCAATGTAGATCACGACGACCGTGGGGTTCTTTTGCAGCACGTCGCGGTTGAGGCGCTTCTGACAGTCCGGCACTTTATGGCCGCTCCTGCCGGCCCCCATGACCTCAATCCCGAAATCAGGGTAAGCCTGTTTGATCGCCTGCGCCGTCAAGGTGACATAGCCATCCTCCTTGGCCCCCATCCAAGTAATTGAATCCCCGAGAAAGACAATCCGGTCGTTCTCCTTGAGTGACACTCCGGAAAGGGACTTCTCCGGAACGGGTTGCGCTTTCGCAGGAGCCACTGCGCTCGCCGCGGATGGAATCTCAGCCTCCGTGGTAAAGATAGAAGCCGGCAGGCCTTCTTTGTTGTAGAAGTTGGCCGATCTAGCGTTCTCCGACCACGCATAGCGCACCACCGTCGGGTTCGCTATGTCCGGGTGAGAAACCGCGATCGTGTCTTTGCCCGTAATTTCAACATTCGCCCATTGCCACTGGCGATCGGCACCGCAAATCTGGAAATATTTCAAGGGTGCCTTCGTTTCCTGCGTCGCTTCCATCCCGACTTTTGAACCGGTCATTAGCCCGGAACCGGCCGAATCAAACTGGATGATCACTTGATCGCCTTTAATTTTGTGGCTGCTGTAGAGTGGGCCACTGTAAACCAAATCTCCCGCCTTACCGCCTGCCCTGCCGTGCCGGGCCGTAGCCTCGTGCGAAGACTGGAGCTCCGTCGAAGGGTAATCATGCTTCAAGGCCCACAGCGCCAGTCGCTTGCCTACATCTATTTTGTTATGCGCGTGAACGTCCTTGGCTTCCCCAATATCACTCAGCACGGCCATGCCGGTGTTTTTCAGACCGAGCGTTCGGCGCTGCTGATCGCAGATCGAAGGCCAGCCGTGATACTCAACCGGCTTCGCAGCGGGAGGCTCGTAGTTCGCGCGCGAGCGTCCCTGGTAGTTCGCCAGTTGGGCGAAGTAGAACGGGAAGTCACCCTGTCCCCACTGCTCGCGCCAGGCGGTGATCATGGCGCTGAAGTGGCGTTCATACTGGAGGGTATTATAATCGCGATTGGATTCACCTTGATACCAGATCGTGCCGCGGATGGCATACGGGATCACCGGGTTGACCATGCCATTAAAAATAATTGATACCTGCTTTGGGTTCGCGTTGTAATAGGCTGCCATTTTCTCATCCGTCTGAAACGCTTCAGCTGGCATCCATGGTTCCACCTTGGTGCCACCCCAGGCACATTTAATCAGACCAACGGGAACATTCAGCTCGCTACGTAACTCGCGACCAAAGAAATAGGCGGTGGCCGAAAAGTCGGGATGATGCTGAGGCGACGAGTCGATCCAGCTGCCCGCAAGGGTCGTCAGCGGCTTCAGTGGCGACTTAACCTTTGTCACGGTGAATTGTCGTAAAAGGTTATCCTTCGCCGTTTCCATCTCCTTCTTTATATAGTTTGCAGCGGGCACATGTTCCGGCGTGGTGCGCTTGGCAGACACCCGGGACAACTGCTTCATCGTAAAATCCATGTTGGACTGCCCAGAGCAGAACCACACCTCCCCCGAAAGCACGTCTTTAATTTTAACCGTGTTGTTGCCCTTCAAGGTCATTGTGTGTGGCCCGCCTGCTGGTGGTGTTTGCAGCTTCACGCTCCATTTACCAGACGCATCGGCGGTCGCGGCCGCGGTTTCACCCCAGCTCGCGCTGACCGTAACTTGTTCGCCCACGTCCGCAGTTCCCCAGACGGGTGCCTTCGTTTCGCGCTGGATGACCATGTGATCCGTAAACAGTCCTGCGGGTGTTACATCCGCAAAGACGGCGGGGGCCAACGCAAGGCCCGTCATTAGTAGAAACGGTATCGCCCTCATCTTCGTTAATCCCATGATTTAATTCTTATTTTTGTTAGTAAATACTATCTTAATGGGAGAGGCTTCAGCCCGTCCCGTGCTTTTTAGTAAAGTCACCCTCATCGCGATTACTTCACCTTGATGCCGGGCACCTGGGTGACCAGCGGGATCTTCTTATGGATCGGTGCAGCTTCCAACAATTCCGCAGTTTGCTTCAGGATGGCGATCGCTTCGGGTTGAATCAACCCGTTACCATCAGGCCCCACATTCAACAAGAGATTGCCGCCCTTTTCATTGATATTGCCGTTGCCCTGAATCCACTCTGCATACCCACGGCCTGCTTGCCCTGCCACACGCCGCCAAGTTGCGAATAGAGGCCAAAGTGAATAAACATCCCGTAATTGGCCTCCACAAACCATTGCATCGCGCAGTGTAGTCCTCGATGGATTCACTTTTGAGAGTGGCTTCCTGGGAGGATGCTGTCTGCGCCCCGGAAGGCTGCGCGGTGAGGATGCTCAAAGAGAGCATCATTCATGTAAGTCGTGTTTTATTCATAATCATTCTTCTTTTCATAATATATTCGATACGGATCGCTTATTTACGCTTTCTTCTCTGTTTCACAGTGGTCCCCCCCAGCAACGGGTCGGCCATCGTTTGGCTCAAATCACTCAACGCGGCGCGCAGCTCGTTGAGCTTGACCGTGTATTCTGGATTATTCACGAGATCGTTCATCTCGTTCGGGTCTTTCTTCAGATTGAATAGACGCTCAACACCAATCGTCGGGTAGGAAATCAATTTCCAATCCCCTTTGCTAACCATGCGCTGGCGGTCTAAGTAGGCACCGTAAATCGCATCGTAATGCCCCGCCTGCTCATTTTCCAACAACGGCAGCAGGCTTTTAAAATCAACTCCGTCCACGGGTGCGCCCGCCAGTTCCAGAGCCGTAGGCACCACGTCTTGCAAGTAGATGGGAGCATCGATTTTTGAACCCGCGTTCACATTGGGCCCAACGACTAAAAAGGGCACCCGCACACTGTGGTCGTACATGTTCTGCTTGCCAACCAAGCCGTGATGCCCCACGGCCAAACCATGATCAGCGGTAAAGACGATGTAGGTATTATCCGCTTTGCCAGTCGCTTCCAGCGCATCGAGAATGCGTCCAATCTGATCGTCCATGTGCGTGATAATTGCAAAATATTCCTGACGATTGATCTTCACCGAATATTCCGTACGCGGGTATGGTATCAACTTCTCATCGCGCAATTGCTTGCCGCAAATGGCATTGGCGTGCGGATATTCGGGCAAGAAGTTTTCGGGCATTTTGATGCGAGACAGCGGATAGCGATCGACATATTCCTTCGGTGCCTGCCGCGGATCGTGCGGCGCGTTAAATGCCAGATACATAAAGAACGGCTGATCCTCTTTCGCTGCAGCGGACAGGAAGGCGACGCTATCGTCACCGACGATTTCGCTCCAATGTTTTCCACCCTTCCAGTAGCCGCCGTACTGCGGATCCCATGGCTTCCAGCCTGTGGCGTAATCCGCTGCATCCTTCGGTCGATCGTAGCCCTCTGGCGTCTGATTTGGCATGCCGGCACGCACATTTCGCGCCACATCAAAAATCTGACCTGGCTTTGTCTTTACGTGCCATTTTCCCGTCATGTAGGTACGATACCCCGCCTGCTGCATCCGTTGTGACCACATCTTGTTTTCGGCAACCAGTGTGTTCTGGTTGGCTCGCTTCGCCTGCCAGACAAACCGCCCGGTGTTGAGCATCGTACGACTGGCCAAGCAGACCGCGCCACTCCACGAGCCCATATTATAGGCGTGCGTAAAGCTTGCGCCACGCTCAGCCAACTTATCCAGATTCGGCGTGTCGATATCCAGCATACCATGCGCACCGATCGTCTCATATGACATATCATCCGCAAAAATATAAACCACGTTCGGCTGATTCGCAGCATTCACACATGAGGCGATGCCGATGAGCCCCAACAGTCCAAATACTTTCAATTTTATATTCATCTTTATCTTAGTTTTCAATCGTAAGTCACTCACTTTAATTCTGCGAATAGCCCGCCGAATGGTCCACTTTCTTAGATCCGTCGCTTGATTAATCTATTTATTGGGCATTTCAAACACCGAGAGTAACACAATTAACCACCCCCTGCCAATCACGTGATCGCGTGATGACGCACACAAAAGGCAGATCGAAATCTGCTAGGCTGGGCTGATCTCCAATGCGAACCTCATACCATTTCTTATATATTTTGCGCATCAACAGTAACCCCTCCGCTTCGCTACCTCCGGACTTCGGCCCTTCGACCAACTCAGGATTCAGAAACGAGCTCAGTCGCGCCGCAGACCACCATCGACAAAAAAGCCCCGATGCACATGGCATCGGGGCTTCCCCCATAATATTATCCCTAATATGAAAATCTAGCCTTTATACCGTCGGTAGCTCGTAGCCCGCGCGGCGTGGGCGATCTTGCATGGACTTTGCTTCTGCGTCGCCAAGGATTTGCTCTGCTGCGGGGTCCCACTCAATCGCACGCCCGAGACGCTCAGCGACACCGGAGAGTTGGCAGATCGTGCCGCTGCGGTGACCGACGGATGCGGGGCAAATGGTAGGCTCACGCGACTTCACGCAATCGATGAAATTTCCACGGTGGTTGTTGGACTCGTAGACTTGAATCGCATCCGGGCCGAAGCGATGCTTGCGCAAATCAACTGGCAAGGTGGCGAGTTTGCCGCGACCGACGTGCACTTCCCCCTCGGTGCCGATAAAGCGAATCGAGCGGCCTTCGTTCGGCTTCTTGTCGCGCCACACTGTAATGCCATCCGCGTAGCGGTAATGATGGTGCTCCGCGCCCTCGTGCCCCTTAGGAATAAACTCAACCGGGCCCGTGTCGTCACGCCCGAGTGCCCACTGAACAATGTCGAAATGGTGCGCGCCCCAGTCGCCGAATTTGCGGCTGCCATAGTCCCAGTAGCAGCGCCAACCGCCGCTATATTTTTGTTGCACGCGGTGCTCGGTGTATTCGTAAAACGGTGTAGGCCCGAGCCAGCGATCATAGTCGAAGCCCTCCGGAACCGGGAGGACTGGCTGGTTTTCCGGTGGTTGCGGGAACCGACCGAGCTCGCAGTAGACTTCCTTCACCTCGCCGATCAGACCGTTACGCACCAGATTGGCGGCGATTCTAAAGTGGGCGGACGAGCGCTGTTGCGAACCGACCTGAACAATGCGGCCGTATTTTTGTTCGGCTGCCAACACGGCTTTACCTTCTTCGACGGTCAGCGTCATGGGCTTCTCGACGTAGACATCCTTGCCGGCCTTCATCGCTTCAATGGCAATGGCTGCGTGCCAATGATCCGGGGTGGCAATGCAGACGATATCGACCTCCGGATTTTGTAGGAGATCTTCGTAGTAAGCGGTGGCCGCTACCGAGTTCGCGCCCTTACCGGCGAGGGTTTTGACCGCGTTATTGAGATTGGAGGTGCGGACATCGCAGGCCGCGACGGCTTGAACATCCCGCATCCCGGCGAAGGATACCAGGTGCCCTTTGGCGATGAGGCCTGTGCCGATAAAGCCGATGCCGATCCGCGAATTGGCGCCCGCCTTGTTGGCATTGCCGAGTGTTTCGGCCTTAATTATACTCGGTGCACCGAGAAGGAATCCAGCTGCAGCAACGGATTGCTTGAGGAAGCGACGACGGGGAAGAGAATTTGTGTGTTTCATGTGTTGGAGCAGGATACACCACTTCCCGACTTTCGTCTATCACGCGATTGCGGGATGCCCTCCTGGCAATGCTTCTCCAAGCATTCCATTGCCGGTCGAGTTCAATGGACTTAGCCCCATAGATCCTCGCCGTAGGCCCATCCCTCGCGGACAGGGCCCTTCAAATATTTATTCAGTTCGGGGCGGTTCGTCACCTGCATGGCTTTCGCATCCCATTCGATGCGTCCTCCAAAACGAGCGGCTAAGGCACCGAGTAGCATGACTTCCGTAAAGCGGCCCGCCTCCTCAAAGTTGGACCCGGGTTCAGGGCCCTCGCCTTTGATTGCGCGAGTCCACTCTACAAAGGGCCCGCCTTTCACGCGCGGATATTTCTCATCCGGATAGCCCTGCTCCTTAAAGGCCTTCATCTCGTCGCGATTCGCCAAGCGCGGATTGCTGGAGCGGTTATCGGTGAAACCAACCGTCTTCTCGCCAAAATAGACACTGCCTCCCTTAGGCAGTTCGTCGCCCCAAGTCCACTGATCGGGCTTACTCAAGCCTAAATTCGTTGCGCTGTTATGCCAGTAGAAGGTGCAAGGCTTCTTGCTACCACGCTGCTCAAACTCAAAACGAATCTGACACTCAGACGGCGCCAGCCATTCGTTACTCCCCACGACCGTTTCTGCTTCGACAGCGACGGGCTCATAGAGATCCAGAGCCCATACAGGCGCGTCAGCAATGTGCGGGAACCAATCGCCCAACATACCATTGCCATACTTGCGCCAACGTCGCCAGCCTCCGGGATGATAGCGGTTATTGAACGATGCAGCGGGGCACGGCCCCTGCCAAAGATCCCAGTCCAATGACGCCGGAATCGGGCTTTTCTGAGGCGGCAATGGATAGCCAGGTCGAACACCAAACAAGCCGTCAACTTTCAGATAACTGTGCACCTCATTGATCTGCCCAAACACATCGGCTTCCACCCACTCGCGCATCTGACGAAGGCCATCATAAGTATGCCCCTGGTTGCCCATGCAGGTGACTAAGTTGTAGTGCTGTTTGGCTTTCCGAAGCGTGCGCGCCTCCCAAATGTTATGCGTCAACGGCTTCTGCGTATAGACGTGCAGCCCACACTCCATCGCTGCCATCGTCGCGACAAAGTGAGTGTGGTCGGGCGTGCCGATACAAACAGCGTCAATCTCCTTGCCCATCTTGTCGAACATCACACGAAAGTCACTGAACGTGGCGGCTTTCTTGATATGGGGATACTTCTCCGCATGCTCGTGCAGACGGTTGGAATCGACATCACACAAGGCCACGATATTTTCGCCCTGCAAGCCGTTGTAAGCCATGTGAGCGATGCCTCCGGCACCGACCATCGCGACATTTAACTTACTGTTCGCAGATGCACCTGGCTGGCCAATACTGAAGCGTGGTAAGACGAAGGCTCCCGTGGCAACGGCAGCGGTTTGGATAAAATTCCTACGGGAGATGGAGTTCATAATATACGGATACTTTCCTGTTATTGTGGAAAGAGTATACACGCCCACCCGAATTTGGTCTAGTCACGCGATTGCGGGATGCCCTCCTGGGCAATGCGTCTCCAGACATTCCATTGTTGGTCGAGCTTCAAGTGAAAGCGGGGCCTTCAATCGCATGCCGTGCGGCGACCACCGAAGTGTGCAATTCATTCTAAAGTTCATTCGAGCCTCAAGACCTGAGACGCCCGTGCACAGCGTTGAACCTCCCCGCCCCCACTGATCAGTGGCAAAGCAGATAAGCCCGCACATGCCCCTCCTCTGTAGTGATAAACAATGTCAACCAGAGGAATATACGGGTTTCGTATCAACGAAACAGACCTGCCAGCTAAAGAAAAGCTCACCCAATAGAGGAGCCTTTCAGTTTAACATGACTATGCCCAAGTCATGTTCCCGTCCTGATCGCACCAACCGATGATAACCAGATGACTCGTCAGGGCGGTTTCCATTTCAGGTTCCGGCTCTCCGTGAAGTGGCCCCGAAATAATGGACAAGTGGTTTAGTTGGATCGATGATACGAAAATCGACCAATGAAACGAAAACGCAGAACATTCACTCCAGA
>Ga0209374_1003758_pt1 | contig 11625 bp, 13 predicted proteins | sample SaaInlLV_DNA_10m_FD_184683 | JGI IMG/M metagenome (GOLD analysis project Ga0209374, IMG submission 184683) | Marine microbial communities from expanding oxygen minimum zones in the Saanich Inlet - SI075_LV_DNA_10m (SPAdes) (version 2) | ecosystem: Environmental > Aquatic > Marine > Unclassified ...
TCTTCAATATATTCTTCAGAATTATTATTTTTCATTTTTTCTAAACATTCTTGTTTTAATGCAAATAATTATACAGCTTTTCAAATTTTGCATACTTTTTAGCAGGGATTTTTTCTTATATGCTTTTTTATTAATTTTCTTGGAGCAAAATGGAGGCTGAAGCCGGAATCGAACCGGCGTAAACGGCTTTGCAGGCCGCTGCATAACCACTCTGCCATCCAGCCTTATTTCTTAAAGGTTGTTATTGTATATGAAAGTCCTGTTTGCATAGTAATTATTAGCGCTAAAAATAAAAAGAAATTTCCAAGAAATATTATCAGTGCACTATTGAAATAAAGACCAGCAAGAAGCCAGCAGAAAGTTACAAGTTGTATAGTTGTTTTTAGCTTAGCTAGAAATGTGACGGTTGTTGCAGACTCATTCCCATTTCTTGCATTAAGGTCTCGCAAGGCGCCAACCCAAAACTCTCTTGCCAAAATAAGACTTCCAAGAAATGCCATGAATATACTGTCAAGGGCCAATACAAGAGCCAGCAAAACAAATGTAATTAATATCTTATCTGCAATTGGATCAAGGATTTCCCCCAATTGTGAGGTAAGGGAATATTTTCTTGCCAAATATCCATCCCAGTAATCTGATGCACTTGCTAGTAATAATATAGACAGTGCAATCCCGTAACTCTGAGAAACTAAGATTAAAACAAAAATGATAGGGCCCGCGATAATACGAAAATAAGTCAAAATCTGTATAAAATTACTCATTTCTTTTTAAGATGTTTATGAATATCAGTAGCAAGTTTAATACTAATTCCTTGAACTGTGGAGAGTTCATGTACAGAGGCTTCTCTGATCTTTCTAAGGGACTTAAAATGATTTAGCAGGTTTTGTTTTCTCTGGAAGCCCAATCCATGGATTTGATCTAGTGCTGAATACCTGATGGATTGATTTTTTTTCTTTCTATTGCTACTAATTGCAAATCTATGAGATTCGTCTCTAATTTGTTGTAACAGATTAAATCCTGCACTGGTTGCAGGAATTTCCAGTATGCCTTGTTTGGATAATATAGTTTCTGTTGCTCTAACTCTATTAGCGCCCTTCACAATACTTAAAATAATAGGCTGATGTTGATGCTTTTCTTTGAAAACCTTTAATGCTGCGTTCAATTGAGCTTTGCCTCCATCTATTAAGATAATATCTGGTAAAGAATTTTCTGTCACTCTTTTAATCCTTCTTTCTAAAACATTCATAAGAGATCCGATATCATTGCCTGCATAGAGCGTTGGAATGTTATAAAGTTTGTATAATTTTTTTTCAGGGCCTTGATTAGAAAATTTTACTAAGGAGGCTACTGCATATTTACCAGCGTGATGACTAACGTCATAGCCTTCAATTAAAAGATTAGTTTTACCCAATCCAAGATAGTGAGAAAGATTTTTCATTGCATGATCGTATTTATCAGATGTTCCAATTTTATTTTCTATGACTTGATTAGCATTAAATATCGCTAATTTTACAAGCTGTTTGGTGCTTGATGGAGTAGAGCATGAAAGGTTGACTGATTCAGAAAATTTGAGCTTAATTGCTTCTGTTATTAAATTTAAATTTTTTGGTTTCGCTGTAAAAATAATTTTTTCTGGTAGTGAGAAAGTATTTTGATAATAAGAAAATACAAGACTCTGGAGCAGATTATCTAAATCATCTAATAAATTTTCTTTAAAAAAGTATGTTTTAGTCCCACGTATTTTTCCATCTCGTGCAGATAAAATACAAGCACCTGTTTTGCCATGTTTTTCAACGCAAGCAAAGAAATCAATGCTACTGAGATTTGTTGAGAAGGATTGTTCTTGCTGCAAGATATCTAAACTTGCAATTCTTTGCTTGAGTTCTTGAGCTTTTTCAAAATTAAACTCATCGGCGAGTTTTTTCATTTGCGATAACATAAGATTTCTAGATTTTTTGCCTGTGGAAGCAAGGTAATTCTGAGAAGAGGAAATATCAGTGCTGTAATCTATTTCGCTAATATGCTTCACACAGGGCGCAGAACATCTTTGCATTTGATGTTCTATACAAGGCCTAGATCTATTTCTGAAAGTGCTATTACTACAGTTCCTAATTTGATAGATCTTTTGCAAATCTTTAATTGTAGATTTAACAGCAGAAGCACTTATAAAACGACCAAAATAATCTTTTGAGACGGCATGTTTTGATCGCTTCATGCTTATGCTGGGAAATTTATCACTCATAGAATAATGAATATATGGATAAGTTTTATCATCTCGAAGAAGGATATTAAAACGAGGTAAATTCTCTTTAATTAATGACTGCTCCAATAACAAAGCTTCAGCCTCAGTTTGAGTAGAAAATGTCTCAATTCTATCCGTTAATAGCTTAATCTGAGAAGTCTTGCGATCCTTGATCGATGAACCAAAGTAAGAAGAGACTCGTTTTTTTAGATTAATTGCCTTGCCAATATAAATAATTTTATTGTCTGCAAAGAATTTATAAATTCCAGGAGTTTGGGGTACTTGCTTGAGATCAAGCATCATTTTTTCAGAAATTTTTGAGCAACTGTCTTTCCAGCCGCAACTCCAAATTGATCAAATGGATTGATCTGCAATAAACTAGCTGAAACAAATACTCTGTGCTCCCAGGTTGCTAGAAGAAAACCTAATTCTCTTAATGATAATTTTGGTAAAATAAATAAATTCACTGGAATATTCCCATTAGTTAGTTCCAGCAAATTAGAAGATTGCTTCTGAGACGAGGATAGAAGAGATGCTTGACCCTTAGCCTGAGCATTGCTTAGAGGGCTTTGAGTGTCTGGGCTATAAATAATATCAGCTGAGCACTGGGCGGTGCCTTGATGAAGAAGCTGAAAATACGAATGTTGCGCCGTAGAGCCGAAGCCACCAAAAATTGTTTGCCCGGTTTCGTGAAAAATAGACTCTGCATTCGAAGGCTTGCCAAGAGACTCCATCTCAAGTTGCTGGATATAATTTGCAAAGGACCTAAGCTTCCAGTTATAGGTTAAGACTACTCTATTTTTTTTATTGCAAAAATTACTATGCCAAATATCAGAAAAAGCTAAGGTTTTAATTAATTTTTGATACTTTCTTGCATCTGTTGAATGCCCAGATAATAGGCTGTCTGCAATACCGCCCCCCTGAAGAAAACTCATGAAATTATTTTCTATGCCAGCTGTCAAGGATATGGGAGACCAAATAGAGTATCGCCCTCCAACTGATTCGGGAAAAGGAATTATTGATGCCTCACTAAATCCCAAGGCTCTTGCACCTTCAGAGTTAGCTGTGACAACAATTGAATTTTTTTCAGTTCTATTTTTTCCAAGCCACTTAAGACAAGAAAGAGTCTCTTCAGTAGCAAGGGATTTTGAGGCAAAAATATATAAATTCTTTTGGCCTAATAAAGGTTTTACTATTGTATTGAATTCATGTTTGTCTGGGCCAGAAACAAAAGAATAGTTGATACCAGATGCAGGATTTAATAAGAATTCTTGGAGAAGCTTGGGACCTTCATAAGACCCTCCAATACCAAAAGTAATAATATTTTGATATTTATCTTTTTTAATTTGTTTTAACAGTGGAGCGCATATTTTTTTAAAATTAAAGTCTGGAGTTGGATCTGAGCATCTATATCTGTGATGAAGAGCCGGCCTATTTTCAGTTTGATTGACAATGGCTCCATTCAAAAGGCTTCGAATAGAGTCTTGGATCTCTAACTCATCAAACAAGGCATCAAATAGCTGATATTGATAAGTTGAAAAATTGCTTAAATAAGATTTATATTCCAAGAAATCTGACTTATAAGAAAAGGGAAATTTTTTCTTTTGAAGAGCTTGTTTAGATGCTTTATTTAAAGCATTAAATATCTGCTGTGCTCTTTTTTTATTCATTGATAGATTGATCAAAATATTTTAAAGCTTCGGCTATATTTGAGGCTTTAGAGATAGGTCTGCCGATAACCAAATATGAAGCACCATGCTTGATGGCTTCATTAGCAGTCATGGTCCTAGACTGATCATCGCTCACCGAAATATCTCGAATACCTGGAGTGATTTTAAGCATCTCAGGAGAGAGAATATTTACAGCTAAATCTAGCTCTAATGGAGAGCAAACTATTCCATCTATCCCAGTTTCACTCGCTAACTTAAATAACCTAGCAACCTGATCAGAAGTCGTGCTTTGAAATAATGCTGTGGTATCTTCATCATTCAGGCTGGTTAAAACAGATACTCCTATTACCTTGGTCTTGATAATCTTTGCCGCAGCCATAGCTGAAGTTATCATTTTTTTACCGCCAGATAGATGGATAGTCAGTAGCTCAATACTGCAGCCCTCAAAGCCCAATATGGTCTCATGGACAGTATTAGGAATATCATGCAATTTTAAATCAAGAAAAATTTTAAACCCACGCTGGTCCACTAGTCTAAGAAAATCTTTGCCTAATGCATTGAAAACTACACTTCCTATCTTCACCTTGCACAGCTCTGGATTTAACTGATCCAGAAGAGCCACAGCATCTTCATAATCATAGGTATCAATGGCAACAATTATCTTAGGATCAATCATGGCTCGCAAGTAATTTATCTGATGCTTTGAAGTGCATGGTTGATGTCTCTCCAAGGTATGAGATTTCCTTTGTCTTTGGATTAACAAATTTCCTTGGCCTAATATTCTTCTTAGAAAAAACACCAAATCCTCTAATTTCAATTCTTTGATCTAGAGCGGCATGATTAATAATTTCTTGAAGCAAGATATCCACTGCCTCAACAACAGTTTCTTGACTTAGATGCGAGAATTTTCTCTCCATTTGAAGAATTAAATCTGATTTATTAAAAGAATTTATAGAAAGACTCATGATTAATTTAGGAAACCTTTTGCTTTTGTTGTTGCTGTAAATCTAACTTTTTTCCGCGATAAAATGGGGAAAGTTTCCATTGTCTTTGGATTTCTGCCTGACCTTGGTTTGGTCTGAAATACTTCAAAGGTTCCAAATCCCGAAAGTTTTACTATTTTGGAGTCCCGAAGTGATTTTTTAATTGTGCTAAAAAATTCATCAACCAATAAATCGGTTGTCTCTAGAGTTAAGTTTAATTCTTGTTTTAGCTTTTGACTGAGATCTTTTTTGGCGAGACTCATGATCTAATCTTTGCTTTAAATCCTTTATTTAAAAGGTGGAATGCTTTGTCCATCGACGTGTTAATCTCAGACTCTGTCAGGGATTTAACTGGACTTTGAAACATAAAGCGTAAAGTCATACTGATGAAGCCATTCGGAATCCCTTTTCCTTCAAAAGTATTAGCAAGAGCTAGGATATGAAGAAACTGAATCTTGCTATTTAGTAAAACTGTCTCAATTTCAGCATACGAATAAGATTGATTAATTAAAATATTTAAATCACGACTGGATGATGGAAATTTACTAACAGGTTTTAACTTTAGGGTGGAGGACTTGGTAGAAATTTTCTCTGGATATATCTCAAAGCCAAAAGCAGGATTCTTAATAAGCTTTTGAGTTGCAGTAGGATTTATCTCCCCAAGCATTCCAATTTTTCTCTTGCCTGCAAAAATGTCCATGGCATTTACAGTAAAAATCATCGATGAAGAATTAGGTACCAACTTAATAGACTTTACTCTTAGGGTTTCAAGCAATTGCAATACTTCTGCTTTCAAAGAATAAAAATCGTATTGGAGAGATTTATCGCTCCATGTTTTTTGTGATTCATGGAAGTAGATTAAGCCTGAGATATGAGACTCTTGAACGAAACCATTTTTTATTTTACGAAATACATTGCCGTGTTCAAAGAATTTCATTGCTGAATATCCCTTCTTTACATTGAGATTGATGGCAGAAAAAAGTGAGCCAAACAAACTGCCGCGCATTAATGGCTCATTTTCGTTGATAGGGTTTGATAGTTCTGCTGGACTCCAATTATTTAAATTTAATGCATTAAAGGTTTCAGTTGATACAAAGGGCATATGCATAAGCTCTTGAAAGCCTCCAAAAACTAAACCACCTTTTAACTTTTCGGATGCAGAATAATCAGTTGCTCTTGCTACTGGTCCAGATTTAGGGGGATTGATTGGAATATTGTCATAGCCATAACACCTTAAAATTTCTTCATATAAATCTTCTTCAAGCTCCATATCAAATCTATGGCTTGGTATATGGAACTTAAGATGATCTGTCTTGGTGGGCGAGGAAGTAAAGCCTAGAGTCTCTAAAAATAATCTAATTTTCTTGGCAGATAATGAAAGTCCCGAGAAATTATTGAATCTCTCTACATTTAAAGAAATTGCCCTGGGTTTTAATTTTACTGAGCTCCCCTCATAGCAATCAATTGAATCATATTGAGCCACATCTTTTAAAAGAAAAAGAAATCTTGCTAGGGCTTTTTGTTGAAGCGCAGGATCAACACCCCTCTCAAACCTATGTGAAGCATCGGTTGCTAATCCATATTTTCTTGCCTGATTTGCTATTGTATCTGGATTAAAAAATGCAGCCTCTACAGCAACATTCTTTGTGTTCTTTGATACGGATGATTCATGCCCTCCTATAATACCGGCAATGGCCTGAATACCTTTTTGATCCTGAATAGTTAGAGATGAAGGTTCAACAATTTTAGTGTCGCCACCAATAGCTTGGAATGATGTTTTTTTAGAAATGGGGAATAGGATATTCAGAGGAAGCTCAAGATGATCGGAATCAAACACATGCATTGGCGTACCCATCTCAAGCATGACATAGTTTCCTAGATCAACAAGAGGATGAATAAGAGGAACGCCTGCTGCTGAGAGAAAATTACGCTTCTTCTTGTCCAACACCTTAACTGAGTGTAGTCCTCGAACTAGCATTAATTGATAATTACCACATCCACTCTTATCAATTTTATTAATAATAGTTTTATCCTTTTTAAAAGTAAGTGTTTTGTACTGCAATTTATCTTTGAAGACCTTGGACTGCTGAGCTTGAAACTCTCTCTGCAAACCTCTTAAAGACAATACATCTCCACGATTAGGAGTGATATCAAAATCAATAATTGGACCATCAGACTCACATTCAAAACCAACTTTTGTAAAAACATCTGTGAGTTTTACTTGCGAAAGATCAGTGGATAAATAATCCTTTAGGAATGAATACTGAACTTTCATGATGAGAATTGATTTAAAAAATCTAAATTAGATGCGTAAAAATCTCTAATATCATCTACCCCATAATACAGCATGGCAAGTCTCTCAATTCCCATGCCAAAAGCAAAACCACGATATTTTTGCGTATCAATATTGCAGCCTTTCAACACATTCGGATGAACCATGCCGCAACCCAAAACTTCTAACCAGCCGTTATCCCCAAATTTAATATCAACCTCAGCAGACGGTTCTGTAAAAGGAAAATAAGAAGGCCTAAATCGTACCTCCATTTTTTCATTAAAAAAGTACTCTAGAAAATTAATGATAATTCCTTTTAAATCTCCAAAATTTACATTTTCATCAACAACCAAACCTTCGATTTGAGTAAACATGGGTAGATGTGTTGTATCAGAATCACACCTATACACTCTCCCTGGAGAAAGCATATACAAAGGCAGCGGCTCTCTTAGCATTGCATGAATTTGAGAATTAGAGGTATGAGTTCTTAACAAGTACTCAGATTTTTTACCCGCATTTAAATAAAAGGTGTCGTGCATCTGCCTGGCTGGGTGGTTTTCAGGGAAATTTAATGCCTCAAAGTTAAAGAAATCAGTTTCAATTTCATTGCCCGAAAAGACTTGATAGTTTAAAGGCGAGAAATAATTAACCACTCTCTGTGAAATTTCTGCGATTGGATGCTCGGCTCCAACGAAATAGGGATCTGCAGGAAGAGTTGTATCAAGCATACTCACATCCGTTTTAGCTTGTATACCTTCCAATGCAACTTCAAATAAATGATTTAACTTACTTTTCAGGATATTTAACTCTTTAGCAGCAGCGACCTTTGAATCAGGATCAAGAGATTTTAATTCAGCAAAAGAGGAAATAACAAAGGACTTTTTACCAAGATACTGCGATCTTAGTTGAAAAAATTCAGCCTCTGATTGAACGGATTTTAATTTGAGTTTGGCTGTATCAATTAAATCCTGAGGGATTTGCATGAGAACATTATACCCTGACTTTTTCTACTATTTTCTTAAATGTCTCAGGGTCTGAGAATGCTACGCCAGCTAAGGATTTCCTATCAAGTTTAACATTTGCTCCATGGAGCTGATGAATAAACCTGCTATAAGAAAGATCCAAAGGAAGCAATGCTGCTGAAATTCTAGAAATCCATAAAGAACGAAATGTTCTTTTCTTATTTCTTCTGTCTCTAAAAGCATACTGAAGGGCTTTAACATTAGATTGCTTCGCAGTTCTGAATAGTCTGCTTCTAGCACCATAATGGCCTTTAGTAGCCTTTAGTACTTTCTTGTGTTTTGCTCGCGCTGTAAGGGATTTGGTAACTCTAGGCATGATTCTTAAGTGTTATATAAAAGTTTCTGTGCTATTTTTTTTGTTTCATCGGACATCTTAATCATTCCACGATTGTGACGTTTTCTCTTAGTACTTTGTTTGGTCAAAATATGTGCTCTACTTGCACTGCGTCTCTTTAAGCCACTGCCGGTAGGTTTGAAGCGCTTCTTCGCGCTTGAATGTGTTTTTAATTTGTAGCCCATAATAATTTAATTATTTTTTTCTAATCTGAGAGAGAACCATTAGCAATTGTCTTCCTTCAAGTGATGGCTCTTGATCAACTTGAGCTATATCTTGAAGGTCATCCCTCAATCTATTTAGAAGTTCAAGACCCAAATTACTATTCAGAATCTCCCTTCCCCTAAAACGAACGCTGATTTTAGTCTTATCTCCATCATTAATAAAGCTTTTTATCTTTTTTAATTTAATATTGTAATCACCAATATCTGTTGTGGGTCTAAATTTAATTTCCTTGAGTGATTGTTTCTTAGGTTTTTTAGTTCCCACTGTGCTTTTCTTCTTTTCAAATTGAAATTTTCCAAAATCAAGAAGCTTGCAAACAACTGGATTTGCATCCGAAGGAGAGACTTGCACTAGGTCTAGAGATTTTTGTTGAGCGGAACTTAATGCCTCTTCAACAGGCATCATTCCAAGTTTTTCACCATCATCACCAATTAACATCACCTCTTTGGCATATATTTTATTATTAATAGGAGTCGTATTTTTTTTATTCGCAGCGATAGTATGGGATCCTAAAAATTTAAAGAAGAATTAAACAAGGTTAGCTTGTTTTAATATAGAAGAACTGAAGTGATTTTTCATTGGTGGAGATTTTAAAGCATTATTCATAAAAAGAAAACTGCTAAGGCTGGAGCAGAGATTCGCTCCAAGAGCCCTCTTCCATAGAGAAAACATGTCTTTGGTTGAGTCTATTTTCATGACCTTCCCAAAATTCAAAATAATATGGGGTAAATGAGTATCCACCCCAATAGTCTGGTCTTTTAGATTCAGAATCCATTGAGGCAAGTGTTTTATAAAAATTGTCTTTTACAGAGTCAAAAGAATCAATTTGTTCGGACTGATTAGAGCTAATAGCCAATGCATTTTTTTCTTTAGTACGACTTTGAAAGTGAGTATCTGAAAACTCAACAGAGGTTTTATTAATTTTTGCTTTTAAACGAATCTGTGAATTAATTGCTCCCCAGTGAAACAAAGCTGAAATTTGATCATGTGATTCAAATTGCATGGCTTTTGGGGATAGATAGTTTGAAAAAAATATCCACTCATTGCCAGTAATGTATTTAAGGTTCACAAACCTAGATTCAACTTCATTGTTAGACTTATCATAAGAACTGATTGCAATGGCCTCGATACCCCTCTGATTCTCTTGAAGAGCCTTTTGATAAAGATCAAGAAATTTATTATGAGGAAGATCAGAGGCGATGTTAATTAAATCAATCATGAGGAGTTATATTCTAAGTGGTGCCCAGAGCCGGACTTGAACCGGCACGAAGTTGCCTTCGAGGGATTTTAAGTCCCTTGTGTCTACCAATTCCACCACCTGGGCAATTAGTGTGTTTGTTCAACAAAATAAGTAGTTATGAACTCTGAAGTAAATCTAAGCACTCAGCTTGAGTGATATTCTTTCTCTTTCTGCATCAATTCCAAAAATGATGCATGAAAGCTTATCGCCTTTTTTGAAGTTTTCCATAGCAGCAGCAGGATTTTCATCTTCTGTTATATCAGATAAATGAATCAAGCCGTCAATGTCGCCTTCAAGACCAACAAAAATTCCAAAATCGGTTACTGATTTAATGCTGCCTTCAACTGAGTCACCAAGACCATATCTGTTAGCGAACTCAGACCAGGGGTTAGGCTTAGTTTGTTTTAATCCAAGTGAAATTCTTCTTTTATCATGATCAATTTCAAGAACCATTACTTTAATTTTTGCCTCAAGATCTACAACTTTAGAAGGATGGATATTTTTATTTGTCCAATCCAGTTCTGATAAATGAATCAGGCCTTCAACGCCTTGCTCTAGCTCAGCAAAACAACCATAGTCAGTAAGATTTGAAACTGTAGCCTCATAAATACCGCCAACAGAATATTTCCCTTCAATAGTTTCCCATGGATCATTTTGAATTTGCTTCAGTCCCAAAGATACTCTTAATTTTTCTTTGTCGAAACTAAGGATTTTGACATCAATTTCTTGTCCTAGGCTAAGAACTTCAGATGGATTAGTTACTCTGGACCATGAAATGTCTGTAATGTGAAGCAAGCCATCCAAGCCACCAAGATCAACAAAAGCTCCATAATCGGTTAGATTTTTTACTATGCCTTTAACTATTTGACCTTCATCAAGATTTTTTAGTAGCTCAACTTTTTCAGCAGAGTTAATTTTTTCTAGTACTGCTTTTCTAGAAAGCACGACGTTATTTCTTTTGTAATCAAGTTTAATGACTTTAAACTCTTGAACTGTATTCTCTAGTTCTGGCGCTTCTTTAACTGGTCTAATATCAACAAGTGAGCCAGGAAGAAATGCTTTAACCACATCTACTTCTACTGAAAAACCACCTTTGACTCTAGTTAGTACTTTGCCTTCTACAAATTCGCCTGTTTCTAAAGCATCTTCTAACTTCTTCCAAGTCCCAATTTTTCTGGCTTTCTCTCTGGAGATTCTGGTTTCACCATATCCATCTTCTACGGCTTCTAGCGCAACCTGCACCTCATCGCCTGATTCAATTTGGACGGTTCCATCATTATTTCTAAATTCATCTAAAGAAATGACTCCTTCAGACTTCAGGCCAACATGGACTGTTACCCAATCCTTATCAACATCTAAAACAACACCAGTGACTATAGATCCTGGTTGCATCTCAAGGGTGCTTAGACTTTCGTCTAGTAGTGCGGCAAAACTTTCTGACATATTCTTTATATTTCCTTAATATGTTCTTTATATATTTGTAGAACTTTATTTAATACTTCTTGAGGAGTGAGATTGGAAGAATTAACTTCTACTGAGTCAGCTGCTGGAACCAAGGGAGAAATCTCTCTGGCTCTATCTGCTTCATCCCTCAATCTAATATCCTCAATTAGATCGCGCATATTAACGCCTTGACC
>Ga0209374_1003761_pt1 | contig 11619 bp, 12 predicted proteins | sample SaaInlLV_DNA_10m_FD_184683 | JGI IMG/M metagenome (GOLD analysis project Ga0209374, IMG submission 184683) | Marine microbial communities from expanding oxygen minimum zones in the Saanich Inlet - SI075_LV_DNA_10m (SPAdes) (version 2) | ecosystem: Environmental > Aquatic > Marine > Unclassified ...
CCTTACCCTTTTGGCGATATAGCTCCCCCAGCTTGGCGTAGTCCCGTGCTGTTGCATTAAGGCCGCCATAAGCCATCTCTACGCCCTCCGAATCGAGCAACCAGAAAGCATCGCTTTCAGCACCCATAGGATCCCAAAGTTGTTGTTGCATATATTCACTCACAGAGGTTCCTGCAACTTCACGCAGTAACATACCCAAAACCTGAGTATCCGTAGAGTTGTACCGATTGTAAGTGCCAGGCTCCAACTCATTGACGAGGCTTGCAGAAAACTCATCTAAGGAACCTCCCACCGCAAGGATTCTGGCAGATCGATTTATATCTGATTCGGGATCGCCATAGTCCTCATTCCATGAAGCACCGGAGGACATTTGCAAAATATTTTTAATCGATACATTGTTATAGGCAGACCCATTTAGCTGCGGAACATATTTAGTAACAGGGTCTTCTATACTCTCTATAAAACCCTGATTCACAGCAATACCTACCAGAGCTGAAATGAAGCTTTTAGCTACTGACATGGAAATCCACTGAACATCTGGCCCTCCAGTTAACCAATAACTCTCGTAGGCTATTTGGCCTTCCTTAAGAATGAGAAGCGCACTGGTATCGGTACGTTCGAGAAACTCATCGACCTGAACCTGCTGACCGGAAAAATCAAAACTTTTAGGCAGTGTTACAGGAGATCCAACTTGAAAAGCCCTTGGGGTGGTTGCAGCACGTAAACGGCTTGTTGGAAACACGCTGTAGGCCCTATCAAAATTTTGAGCCTGTTCAGCACCGGTAAACAGCGAAGACACCCAACTTAATCGCTCCGTCTGTTGATCCTGCGAGCAAGCCAGTACAAGAATCGACGACATCAGTAGAAACAACCATGAACGAACTTTCATAATAATTGACCTGCCTCGTGTCAAAGCATTTATATCCAGTGATTTCACTTCCTTGATCAAGACTTTAACAACCCAGAAAGGCAACTGTCACCAGTCCCAAAAACCAAAATAACAACACTAATCGGCAAATGCTTAAAAACAGGCGTCACGGCATTATGATGATGAAAGGTAACCTTTACTTCCCTTTTTAGGAAATCCTGATATGATACGTAAACGTTACATGTACAAGGACGCGTTATCACATGGAATCATTAATCCCCATCTTAGGGATACTCACAGGCATCATTATTCCAGTCTCCGTTTTCGTTTGGCTCTACTACGATGCAAAGGGCAAACGAGATGCCGTAGTAGAAATCGCCAAACACATGGACGATCCAGCAAACACCGAGAAATTATTAACGCTTTTCGATGAGCGAAAAAAAGAGCCTATCGACTATCGGAGAGGCGGCGTTATCACCCTATTTGTTGGTATTGGTTTGTACCTTTTGGGAGTAACAGCGCTAGGTGCACTTTTTAAGGGTGTTGGGCTTTTAGTGGGTGTCATCGGTCTGGGCACGCTCATTGCGGGCTACCTCTACCCCAACACTGGCCAGGAGATTACCAACGCCGTGGAACGGTTCGAGGGCGACTAGGCGTTGGGAAAACACCACAAAAATTTGCTAAACAATCTTGAGCAATTGAGAAAAGCTGCAGGCTTCACTCAGCAACAACTCTCTGACAGTGCCGGCGTCTCCAGAAAGAGCATTAACGCGATTGAGAACGGCATCTATGTACCTTCGACGGTGCTCGCCCTAAAAATCGCTCAAACGCTAAAATGCACAGTAGATGACTTGTTTCAGCTGCCCTAGATGTCAACGTAACAGGAGGGGAAAACCCTCCCCTATTTCCACGCACAAGCCGCCACCCTATTCTTGCAGCCAGTCGCTGCCATGAAGCTTAAGGCGGATATCTGAAGTGCAGAAACCTGGCTTGGGTGCCTCCAAGCCCGATTGACACCACCCTTTTTTGTTCTGACCTTATGCGCTTCACCCCGTGTGTCTTTAGCATTTTTAAAAAAAGCTTCCGCAGGTATCGTACAGTGGTGGGAGCGGGCTCTCGTCGTTATTACCCTTGAGCTTAAACTGAACCGCTTCGCCTTATGGAATAAGGCTGTAATGGAGATCTTCAACATGGAAGAAGAATTAGCACAAGCCTCTGCGATCTATGATCTGGTCGTCACGTTCCTCGTTAACTACAGCTTTCAAATCGTCGGTGCGATCCTCATCTTCGTCGTCGGAATTGTCGTAGCCAGTAAAGTTTCGAGCTGGCTATTCAGATTTTGTCAGTCAAAGGGCCTCGACGTCACCCTCAGCAAGTTCATAGCGAACGTTGTAAAACTGCTGTTTATTCTCATGGTGGGCATCATTGCCTTGGGTAATCTGGGGATCAGTGTGACGCCTTTTGTAGCGGCAATTGGCGCCTTATCTCTGGGTGCCGGCCTAGCGCTGCAAGGGCTGCTCTCAAACTATGGAGCGGGACTCAATATCATCCTGACCCGCCCCTTTGTGGTGGGTGATACGGTTCTCGTTCAGGGTGTGAGCGGTATCGTTCAGGACATCACGCTGTCTACCACCATCTTGGTCGATGAAGATGATGTGCGGATTACCATTCCTAACCGACACATCGTCGGCGAAATTATTCATAACTCGGGCGCGATGTCACTGGTGGAAACTCATTTCCTCGTCTGCACGAACAGCAATATTCAAGACGTGATTGATGACAGCCTTCAGGCCGTGTTAGCAATTGATGGCCTTGGTAATGACACAAGGGCCCTTTTTGGAGTGAGCCAGCTCAGTGGCTTGGGTATCGAAATCACGGGCAGAATTTGGGTCCCAACCGCGCAGTACTTTTACTACAAGTTTGCCATTAACCAATCAGTCCAAGACCGTCTAATACAGACTGGCGTTGAACTTGCCACGCCTGCCCAGACGATACGGTTGCAACAAGATTGAGAGGGTTTAAAAAGCCATAGCCAGAAGTGCACGCTTCGAAAAAGTCGTATTTTACAAAGGCGATTTTTAACTCTGAGCCGCGTAAAGCTTTGGCTTGTGCCAACGCTCCATCTGACTCGCCAGTTTTTTTTGAGTTGGCTTTCCTTCGACGCAAGCCGGTCAAACACTGACCAGAGATGGCCGCCTCGAGAGAAATGCAGCTCGCGACAGCAGATATTCAGATTTGCCCTCTTCCGCCTTCTGACAAAAGACAGCGCCCAACTTTTCTGTCGCCTTGATGGACCGCCAGTTTGTTTCGCCAATATCGAAATAAATCGATTCAACGTATTGAAAGCTATGATCAAGTAGCGCTGTTTTTATCAATGCGTTGGCGCCGGTGCCCCAGTAGTTCCTCGAAAGAAATGTGTAACCCAATCGGACCGAAGCATTTTGTGGGTCGTGGGCGTAAAATCGCGTGGAACCAATAACATTCTGGGGTTGGCTATCGACAATGGTAAAGCAGCCAAGGTCGTTACTCAGTCCCTCCTCAAAAAACGCGGAAAAAATCTCTAGCCTCCAACGATCTTGAGCCGGATGCTGCTCCCAGATTAACGGGTCACTGGCAACTTGATAGAGAGGCTCGAAATGAGACCGCTTGGTCTGAATTAGAGAGAATTTATCGGTACGTAAATGCTGTTTAAAATCTGCCATCACCCAAATACCTGTTGTGCACTGCGTAGAAACACCGAACGACGCACCAAGACTATAACCTAGCACTTGAGACAGGGACAAAAAAACAGGACATGCCCTCGGACAAAGCTAATTTGACCGTCATAAGAATGCCAACATGAGAGAACAGCGCATTAAAGTTCACGACCAGCGTGATACGCCGGCTCAGAGATTTCCCGAGCTACTATCCGGAGCTACGACTGGGAGCGCTTGGGAACTGAAAAAAACAGAGCAAGGCAGGGGCTAACCCACGGGCATAATTTTTAAAGCGCGCCAGTCGCTTTCAAAGCAACTGGCGCCTGCGGTAACAACGGCTCCTGATACCTTGGCAAGATTACTTATGGGGGTTTACGAGGTACTTCTCCCCTGTAGCTTGCTTTGCGTAGCCTCGAATAATTTCTGGCTGCATCATTTCTGCCAAGGAAATTTCCTGAGTGTAATGACTAGCAAAGGTCGTGTTGATATCACGTGCCACTCGATCACGCATCTGCTGGAACCTTTCCATACCGATACGGCCAATCATTGGCGTCAACAACCAACCACCAAGACCCCACTGCAGGCCAAATGAGCGATTCAAAATCGTAGGCGACATATCCAGACCACCATAGATGTAAACCTGCTTGTAAACATCAGAGCCGTAACGGCTGTATTCTGTAGCAGTCTTATTCGCTGCAATCTCCATGGCCGCCAGTATTTGCCCCGGCAGCTTTCCGCCATTGCCACCACCAGTGGCGTCAAATCCTAACGTCGCGCCCGTTGCTACCAGCGCATCTACGAGATCAGCCATAAAACTATCGGCACTGGTATCGCAAACATACTCTGCCCCCAGTTTCTTGAGAACCTCGACCTGCTCGGGCTTTCTTACGACATTAATGAGGGGGACCCCGTCTTCCTCGCAAATCTTAACCAGCATTTGGCCCAAGTTTGAGGCCGCAGCGGTGTTGAGGATCGCGCTATGATTTTCCAACCGCATGGTTTCAATAAAGGCCAAGGCGGTTAGTGGGTTTACAAAGGAAGACGCCGCTTCAGTCGGGGTGGTGCCTTCGTTCATCACCAGGCAGCTATGAGCTGGCAAGCAGCGGTATTCGCTATACATAGCGCCCCCTGCGGCCCCAACAGTTTTACCGATCAAGTGCTTAGCATTGACACCTGCGTCAACAACAACGCCACCACCTTCGTTCCCCACCGGCATAGATTCACCCATGCGGGGCTTCAGCGCACCCATCATCGCCGGGTGCAATTCCATAGAAGTCACGGTTTGATCGCCCGAGCCAGAGACCGACAGTGTGTCTAGGTTAGCGGCAAAGCTAATCAAAAGAGCGAGATCAGACGGGTTAATGGGAGCTGCCCCAACTTCAAGAAGCACCTCGTTGTCACCTGGGATAGGGCGCTCCTGAACTGCAATGGACAGTTCTAATGTCCCTTCACTGGTGACTGTTGAACGTATTTCTCTCGAGCTATTCGCTGACATGGAGTCTCTCTCTTAGGTGGCAGGTATTAAAAATGGCGTTGGTGTTGGGCTGCATCCAAACTTTAGGTATGATATTGGTTGTTAGTCTTTTTATTCAAGTAGGCAATAAATTCATACTGTAAAAGAAGCGCACACCATGAGCGAATGCAAAAGTCCTGTGAGCACCGCCCTGAGTCTAATTGGTGGCAAATGGAAGATCGCGATCATCTATAATCTCAGGCAAGAACCGGTGCGCTTTGGGGAACTGAAGCGAATCCTCGCGCCTATTACCCAGCAAATGCTGACCAAACAGCTGCGTGAAATGGAGCGCGACTGTTTAATAAATCGAAAAGTCTATGAAGTGATTCCACCAAAGGTTGAATACTCCCTGACCGACTTCGGGCAATCCTTCATGCCGGTAATGGAGTCACTGTGCAAATGGAGCACCGAAAACAAAGAACTCATGCAGTCGATTTCTAAAGATAGCCAAGTGGGCTAGGTACTCAAGCCAAAAAATTGATCGTTAGATAAGGCGCTCGCATACTTGATTCTAACCAAGTTGCGCAAAACGTATCGCGGATACAGCTTGTCACAGGCGCTCGGAATCGCAGCTATTCATCTATGCGTGTGAGCAACAAAAACCGTGCCCGGATCCCCTTGTCACAGCATATCGAGCTTCTGATCTACCAGGTGCTGTAGCAACGGACTTTTACCCGAATTAACAAAGGCCTGATCAATGCGCGCAGACCGATGCTGCACAAATTTTCGATAATTTGGATGGGTAAAAATATAGAGCTCGCCTTCGGTCAGCGCCTCAACAACCCGCTTGCCGACAAGCGCTACATCAATACCGTTTTGAACCATTTCACGCGCTCTCTTTGAGAAGCTGCTTTCATCGCCGGGGCTTAGCGTTTTAGATTTATATTGCGGCGGGCGATTTCTTTCAGAATCATAGATGCGTGTCTGAACAAACGCCGGGCACAACACAGCGACATGAATGCTCTTGGGCTTTAATTCTTCGAACCAGGCCTCAGACAAAGCAACAACGGCCGCCTTGGTCGCATTGTAGGCGCCACTGTAGGGAACGCCGCCCATGCCCGCCATCGACGCGACATTGATAATCCATCCGCCCTCGCCGTGCTCTTTAATCAGTGGCACGACAACCTTAGCACCGTAGACCACTCCCATTAGGTTTACATCGAGCGCCCACTGCCAACCCTCTTTTTCCTGGCTTTCTATCGGCCCAGAATCACCACCTACACCGGCGTTGTTGACCACCATATGAATTTTGCCAAAGCGCTCTATGGCCGCCTCGGCAGCTGCTTGCCACTGCCCTTCATCGGCCACGTCCAAAGATACAGCCAGTACTGGAACCCCCAGTGACTGCAGTTCTAATCGCGCGCGCTCCAGATTGTCTTTATCAATATCCGCCAAAACAACATTCATCTGTTGCTCGCCTAAAGCCTTTGCAATAGACAGACCGATACCCTCGGCCCCTCCACTGATAATTGCGGTCTTTCCTTGAAATTGCGACGTGCTATTTTCTTGAGACACTTTTGAAAATTCTCCAGCTCAATGTTTGAACGGCTTTACCAGCCATGAGGCAGGCAGCGCGAGATGATGCAGCGTAAAACCACGGCGTGTTAAAAACTTCTCAGTAGGTACGGCTGACTTACCTATCATTCACTCAGCAACTCAACCATTGCTTCTTCGAGGGTTGTGGCAGGCTTTTCTATAATTCTGCCAATCTCGCCTTGTTGTCTGAAAACAATAAAGGTGGGGGTAAACTCCACGCCATTAGCTACGGCGAGGCCCCCCGGGTCTGTTTTAGAAAAATCCAGAGTGACCATTTTTATATGATCTTCAGGTAGGCCGGCAGCTTCCAAAATTTTCAGCATTCTGGGTACCTCACGCTGGCTGTCGTGACACCAGGTTCCAAAAAAGATCAGCACCCTGACATCAGTCGGTAACTTTCCGGCAACCTCGCGCACCTCATACCGATTAAAACTTTGCTCAAAGTTCGGGTACTCAAGAAAAAGCTGCTGCTTGCTAATGACACCTGAGTTTTGAGTAATGTCGTCGGCTAGCAATTCGCCACTTAAACAAAGCGTAACCACCATAAAAAGCTGAAAGAGCTTTACCACAAAAGCCCCTGAGTGTGGGTCAGCACGCAAGGCAATTCGTGTCAGGGATTTCATCTTCTCTTGGTAACAACGTGCTCGAAACATGGGCGAAGAATAACACTTTACGGGTTCACACAGCGCCTTTCTGTTGCATTACAACGACTGAATTCATTTCCTCTGGCAACATGAGATTTCGGTTTAACGCTTGGCGCTGTTAAAGCAGCGCAGGTCACTCTAGCGACTCATCCCACACTACAACGCGGTAGCGGTAACAAACGCGCTATCAGGTTTCAAACGCGCTAGTACCGCCGTTAACGAACTCCACTGCTTAATCCAGTAATTTAATAGACATTTCAAGATCTTCGTCACCCACACGAAACGCAGCGTCTTTATATTTTGGGGGACCAAACTTCGGAACAGCACCGTTGGACAAGCCCGTAGGCTCTTTGGGTATACCAATAAAGTTGGTGTCCATCTTCCCGTTATCATTGTCATCATGATGAACCGAGATCGCATATTCTCCGGGTTCAACGTCAAAGCTTGTCGTAACCACACCGCCCACATTATGTTCTCGCACGGTCAGGCTACGCTTCTGCACCGTACCGCTGCCCAGCCAGTCATTCTTATTGTCATAAATTCCGATGTTGAGCGCACCGACATCCGAGTGAAAGTCACTGATGACGACGGTTAAAGTAGCGCCACTGACCTGAGAGCCAGCCAACAACGCAGCGCCAACCAAAAAAGCTTTACACCCTGCCATACGGCCCATTCAGCGTCTCCTATGTGGTAAAAATGAGGCAAGTGCTACGAGCGCTGATGCCAAAAGTAAGATCTCTGTTCTTTGTATCTGTTTCGCCAAGCCGCCTATGCTACCCAGTGTCCCAAGCAACGTTGACACCCACTCACCTGTTAAACGCCACCTTTTCGCCGTTTCTAATCTGACTTCTTGCCCACATTCAGCTCGGGGTAGGTAGGCTTCCACTTCTGTAACAACTTTGGCTCTGACAGGAGCTGAACACGCTCACTTACGGTATAAGCGACGGGATACAGTCCATTGGATTTTAATGTCCCTGACTGAATAGCCTCCAGTGCATCCTGCAGCTGAACAACGGTTTCAAAAGTGAGCTCAGGAACGCCCAAAGCGTCATCTCTATGCGCCCCAAATACCCGAAGATCGATACCGCTTACAGACTCAATGGTTCGCGCACCCTGCAAATAATCGCCCATATTGCTGTTCGGAAGAAAGCCATACAGTTGTCCCGGATACAAGAAATCCCCAGCAAATAAGTAGCCTGCTTCCTGATCGAGCAGCGAAATAGAATCCTGCGTATGACCCGGCGTATAGAGAACCCTCAAAGAGCGACCTCCTAAGTCGATCGTTTCATTGGGAGCCAACCATTCATTTACCGTCAATTCAGGCAGTGGATAGCCCTCCACCTCACCCAAGTGCTCAAATCGGGTCAGCTTTAACTTGTTATTTTCTACACGCGCTCTCAGGTGTGGCAGGTCCACAAGTGCCGTGCGATCAAAGACCACATCATTGCCAATATGATCGTAATGTAAATGTGAAGGGATAAACGTTATCGGCAGATCCGTAAGGCTCGCAACGACCACACCAATATCACGCTGACCGGTACCCGCATCGAAAACAACAGCCCTGCTGTCACCCAGTATCAAGTAATTAAAGTTGAGCTGATAATATCTCGTCTCACCTATCGCAAATGTACTCTCATCGATTTTGTGAATCGTGTAGTAATCATCAAACCAAACAGCCCCTTCTCCCTCATCACGCGGATCGAGTAGCTCGGGTAATTCTGTTGAGGTCATCGCATAAATGAGGATGTTAGCGCGCTGATAGATAATGATTGAGGTGACAACCAATAGAGCTACTACGACGATACTGATCGGTTTCAATGTGCTCGCTCCTTAATTACGTAGTGGTGTACCAGCGGCGCTCAAACGCGCACCTCAGCGCCAATGAACACCGCTCTGTGTGCCTAGGGAAGCTCTCACCGACACTCCCTGTCAAGTGCGACGCGCGAACCAAGGAAGTAGGCCATAGCTCGATAATTTTCAAATTACACAAATATATAGACATAAAAATTCGAGCCTGAAGCTAAAAGCATGCATCACCCGCGGAAAAGATCTTTAAAAAAACATAACATTTCGATACTTTGCTTTGAGTCTGCGCACCCGTCGCCAAATAAAGATGCCCATTAAAAGGAAGAAAAAATGGCTGTTAGGATCGAACAAAACTCGAATGTTTGGACGATCATTCACGATCGACCTGAAGCCAGAAATGCCATGGATCCTGATTCTGCTGATGCGCTAGTTGAGGCTTTCGAGGCCTTTGAAAAAAGCGATGCCAGAGTTGGGGTGCTGTGGGGGGCTGGTGGCAGTTTTTGCGCCGGATGGGATCTCAAGTACGCCGCCTCAATGTCAGCAGATGAGCGCGCGAACATCCGAGAATTTGATTTTCCAATCGGGTCAGCACCGGCACCACGCGGCAGCTTGGGACCCACGCGAATGGAGTTAACAAAGCCTGTAATTGCAGCCGTAGAGGGGCCGGCAGTTGCAGGGGGTATGGAACTGGCGATGTGGTGTGACATCAGAGTGATGTCGGAGGCTGCCTACTTTGGTGTTTTTTGTCGACGCTGGGGCATCCCGCTTCAAGATGGAGGGGCCGTTCGCTTACCACGCCTGGTGGGTCAGGGAAAAGCATTGGAAATCGCCATGACGGGCCGCAAAGTGCCTGCCGATGAATGCTACAGTATTGGCCTGTGTGAAAGAGTGGTCCCCGAGGGTGAGGCGCTTGAGGCCGCTGAAGCTATGGCGCATGAGATCGCCAAATTCCCTCAACAGGCCATGCTGGCCGACCGCCGTTCAATCGTCGAAACCCATGGCTTAACCGTGCGTGAAGCGCTGAAAATTGAATGGGCCAATGGCTTGGCTGCAGTCAGTAATGAAGGGTTTGATGGCGCGGCTCGATTCACCGGCGGTTTAGGTCGGCACGGAGACTTTGAGGAGATTTGACGCCAAAGGAACAACAACCTGGGTATTACCTGCTCTGCGTTCACTCCGTGCCCTATCACTTCCGTGCCCTATCACTAAGGACGCCCTCGCTCAGATCACTCACCACCTTCTCGTCGCCGCTTGCGCACTCAAGCAACACTAAGTTTTCGACATCTTTTCGCGAGGTATCAGGAGTCCTGACGCGTGAGGGGAGCTAACGTGACTTCAAACCTTTAAATCAGGACGCAGCACAATCATTTCAGTTTGATAACTTTGTAATTTTGCGACCCTGCTTCACTGGTGCGGTAGGCACCCACCAACTCAGCTCCAAGGGACGACAGCGTATCGCTTAACCAGGTGTCATTCATAATGGCGATGCCATAGTTGTCCCATCTCTTAGTATCCCCCCATACAAAGTTGCTTTGCAGCAGGCTTTGCTCAGCTTCCTCCTGGCCTCCAAGCACTTTTTCTATCCAGTCTTTCTGCTTCACATTGGAGTAAAACTTTTTCATTTCAACTTGTTCCAACACAGAAATTATTAACAGCCCGTCTGGAGCTAAAATGCGAGTTAACTCGCCCAATGTAGCAATAGCACTGACCTCGGACAGGTGAGAAAAAACTGAGTTGGCAAAGAGCAGATCGAGCGAGTCGTTATCGAACGGCAAAGTTCCCATCGACTCGATTTCACTAAATTGAATAGTACTAGCACACTCGTTCGCTGAGGAAATTAAGCGGCCGTCCACATCGACTCCATGAATATTTTCATCGTCTGATAACGTCGCCATAAGGCGGGTTATTCTTCCCCATCCACACCCATAATCGAGAATCTTGGGCCTATGCTTTAGCTCATATTTATCCAGCGTGTCTTGTAGCGTTTTAAAAATCGCCAAGCCACTAAAAGCAGTCGACTCGCCCTTCAAATTGTTAGTGACGACCTGAATATCTTCACTGGGAAATTCAAAAACATTGGATTTTTCTGATTTGCTCGCCTTTAAATACTCCTGCTCTATAGCATCGAAGCCATTTTTCTCGAAGAATTTATTGATCATGATTCAAGTTATCCGCTGATTGAATATATCGTTGATCCGCTAGACTAAGGGCGTTTTCACTAGAAACGCAAAGTTTACCAACATCGTTCTGGAGATGGCTTATTAATATCCTTGTAGGTAATGCGCTTGATCAACTCGTGGTCGATCAGTTGCCACGTAACGCTCGTTTTTTTGGGACTATTTTTGACAGTGCATCAGAGTTAGTTTCAATGGTTTGCAAAGGGCATTTTGTAGTTTGTAACTCTTGCTCATTTTTCTTACTTCCCTAACTTCTAACACCCTTTTTATCAGTAACTTAACGCATTGTAAGTTACAAACATTGTAACTCTCACTGAGTATCTTTTGGATGACTGTCTCTTCCATCTAAGTACTCGATATTCAAATAATCTTCAATTTT
>Ga0209374_1003764_pt1 | contig 11604 bp, 7 predicted proteins | sample SaaInlLV_DNA_10m_FD_184683 | JGI IMG/M metagenome (GOLD analysis project Ga0209374, IMG submission 184683) | Marine microbial communities from expanding oxygen minimum zones in the Saanich Inlet - SI075_LV_DNA_10m (SPAdes) (version 2) | ecosystem: Environmental > Aquatic > Marine > Unclassified ...
GGAGAGGGCTGCTCGTAACCGAGTTGCTTTACCGCTTTGAGGACCGGGGCAGCAATACCCAGAGATGCGAAGTCGACCGATGACATTGAATTACCTGTGCTTGGGGCGTTTTGAGATCCCCGACCATTGAGGCGGCGGAGCATACGCCTAAGTGACTATTTTTTACGTTTTTTTTTTGGGGTTATTTTTGGCGAGCCTAAGGGTGCTGCTGCAGGTTGAGAGTAAGATTGCCGGGATCAAGCCAAAATTTAGCTATCAACCCGGTTTGCCTTGAATGGGCGATAAAGCACTGTTCCTGTGAAGTAAGGTGCGTCTCTACCTGGTAGCGCACCACACTGGGGGTGTGGTGGTCGCAGGTTCAAATCCTGCCGTCCCGACCAATTTCCGACCGGCGTGCAATCCCTCAGCTTTTCTTTCACCAGCTGTCACTGCGCAATATGCGCATCGTTGAGCAGGGGTTAGCCAGACTACCCGATTATCTTGCAAAATAAATATGGTAGGCCCAGCAGGGTGAGCCGGGAACTCTAGCAGCGTAACGGTGAGCCGATGAACGCAGTGAAGTGGTGGGCCCAGTAGAACTTGAACCTACGACCAATCGATTATGAAGGTCCGGGAGGTTCTATTTGGTCTCTCGCAAGCGGGAGAATCTTAAGACCTTTGTTGGAACACGGGTTTCCGACTTGAAGCAGTCCGAACCTATTACGAACTCCAGAGGCCTGTTAGGGTGTTGCGATCGGCGTAACTTTTATCGTTATCGGCAGTTTTCTCAACCGAAAACCGAGCTCGCACCGAGACTTTGCAAGTATCTGCGCGCATTCGGATCCTGAGTTTGACTAGCCTTGTGAGCCTATTCCGAATCGTAGTGCCCTACGCTGGGCGACCGAGAGGTCATATTGCATGACTCCGGTCAAACGAGCGCGCATGTTTGGGCACCTTGCAGATGCGCTGCATTTTGATCGTACCCTTATTGGGATACTCCCATTTGTAAACACCGTTCTCGATATAGCGCTTCACCACGGTGGGCCCACCAAAAAGCTTGAAGTGCAGCTTGTTGTCTTCCCAGACGGTGGTCGCATGCGACGAGCGCATGCAAAACGTCCATGGGCCGATGTCCCTTGGCCCAACATCGAAGGACGATTTTGTCGAGGTATGGTCATGTATGACCCCGAGGGTCGTTATGACGACACGATCACCACATTGTTCAAAACGCTCCACATGGTCGGGCAATTCGGGGCTGACGCTTTGCCATAGGCCGCGAATATCTTGTGCGCCATCCGGTAAGGGTTCAGTACAGCCGCGCAAAATAGGTTGAGGATACTGTGTGTAACCGCAACCAGGCGTGTAAGCCCGTGGGATATCGTTGGCCATCAGCCCTGAACTGTCGAGCTCAGGCAAGTCACAATAATCCAGTTCACTGCCATCGCTTTCAAAAACCCATGGCGGAGTGGTGTCGATGGGACGCGGATATAGCCACGCGGTAAGAAACAACGACACTGGTATTGAAATCAGAACACTCACCGCAATCAGCAGTTTTCTCAACATATGTGGGGCCTTGGTAACCGCTATGACTGTTTCATATTAGCCACCGAAGTGCCAACATCAAGCGGAATAATCTGACTGGTAATGAAGGCGCCTGTCTTTGAAGCCAGCATAATGGCGACGTCGGCAATACAACACTGATCGCCGTCTGCTAAGCAGTCTTGCCTCCTGAGTTTTTAACTGATGAGCGCTACTATGATGAGTGCGAAGCACCTCTTCGATCTTCACGCGGCCTTTTTCTCGTTGATCTCGACAAATTGAATGTTGCCGCGAAATTCATCTAGGAGTTGTGACCGTCGGCAAAGTAATGTCTTCCGGTTTCTGGCTTTAATGTGACCATAACCGCGCAATTTCTCTGGGATCTTCGCCACTTCAACTGCGGCGTCGTAATTCTCGGGGCTTAGGCCGTTGCAAATTTCAGCGAGGTCCATTCGATAGCATGCTAAATCCTCTTGCTCGAGCCGGCGCTCCAGTGTCAGTGCAAAAATATCCAAGACCGTTCCGCGGACCCATTTCAGCTTTGCAAGAATTCTAAATAAATAGATAACCCACATGCCAAACTCGCGTTTGACCACCTTGCACGTCTTTGAGTTGATTTTGCTCAAAAGCGGTGGCGCCAGATGAAACTTGAGTGAGTAGTTGCCTGTAAACTGCGCGTCTAGTTTGGCGCGGAAGGCTCCATCACTGTATAAGCGCGCGACCTCATATTCGTCTTTATAGGCCATCAGCTTGAAAAGCTGTCGGGCGACCACCTGGGTTAGCGAGTCTTCAGCTTCGGGTTTGCGATCGATCCTGCGAATTTTTTCGATTTCTTCTCTGTAACGCTGCGCATAGCTGACTGATTGGTATGCCACGAGTCGGTGGAATCGATCTTCAATCACTTGGTCCAGCGTGAGGTCGGCACCGGTTTTCGATGTGTCTCTAGGTAGCATGGATTCCACCACCTTTGGTTGATGCGCGAAGCGACGGCCGAGGAGAAAAGCGCGCTTATTGAATTCAATCGCCACTCCGTTGAGTTCGATAGCTTGCTCCAGCGCCGCTTCACTCACAGGAACCCAGCCCCGTTGCCATGCGACCCCCAGCAGGAAGAGATTGGTACCGATGGCGTCACCCGTTAACTTCAGCGCAATGTCCGAGGCGTGAACAAATTCCAGTTTTTCTCCCACTTCCGCAATCACCTTCTGGCGCATGCCTTGGGTCGGAAAATGCGCGTCGGGATCCTGAACAAATGCGGCTGTGGGCTGCTCGTTGTCGTTTATGACAGCGTGGGTACGCCCATGAGATGCCTTGCCCATGGCCTCATATCCTGTGCTCACCACGAGGTCACATCCAATGAGCAGATCGGCTTCGCCCGCCGGGATACGCACCGCTTTGATGTCGGCCTGAGCCTTAGCAACGCGGACATGACTCACTACCGCTCCAAACTTTTGCGCAAGACCTGTCTGATTCAATGTCGCACACCCCTTACCTTCTATATGGGCGGCCATGGCAATCAGCGAGGTAATTGTCAGTACTCCAGTACCGCCAATGCCTGCGGCAACCGTATTCCAGGGTTGATCGAGGGTGGGCAAGTTGGGCTGGGGCAGCGGGTCGAATAGCGGTTCTATCGATTGAGTTTGCTCGGGCTTGCGTAATTCACCGCCAATGACCGATACGAAACTCGGGCAAAAGCCTCTAAGGCAGCTGAAGTCATGGTTGCAGGCGCTTTGATCGATCTCGCGTTTTCTGCCCAATGCTGTGGGCTTCGGGAGCACCGAAAGGCAGTTGGATTCGACGCTACAATCGCCACAGCCCTCGCAAACGTCCTCGTTGATAAAAACGCGGCGATCGGCGTGGCGCATTTTTCCCGTTTTGCGACGGCGTCTTTTCTCAGCGGCGCAGGTCTGCTGATAAACAATGACAGAGGTTCCGTGGAACTCTCTGAGCTCTAACATTAGCTCGTCGTAATCGTCCCGATGAGAGAGGCTAAATCCCGGTATGGCGCTAAATTGTCCCTGCCAGTCTTCTGGGGTATCGGATACCAGCGCGATGCGCCGAACTCCTTCACCGCGTAACTGGTGGATCAGATCGTCTACCGTCAGAGAGCCGTCGACGGGTTGTCCGCCGGTCATGGCGACGGCGTCGTTGTAGAGAATCTTATAGGTGATATTCACCGCGGCAGCGACAGCCGCACGAATCGCCAGTATGCCCGAGTGAAAGTAGGTGCCATCGCCGAGGTTTTGAAAAACGTGCTGGGTCTCGGTAAATGGTGCCTGACCAATCCAGGTAGCACCTTCGCCGCCCATCTGTGTGAATGTGTGCGTGGCACGATCGGGCATCCAGGTGGCCATATAGTGGCAACCGATGCCGCCCATCGAATGGCTACCCGATGGCACTTTGGTCGAGATGTTATGCGGACAGCCGGAACAGAAATGCGGAATCCGCTCAATGGTTTGATAGGGTATGGCGAGGGACTTCTCTTTTTCTACAATCCATTGAATACGCTCTTCCAAGAGCTCGCTGGAGAAGAATCGACGAATACGATCGGCAATCACCAGCGCAATCATTGCCGGAGTCAGTTCTCCCACATTCGGCAACAGATCGCGACCAGTCTCATCAAACTCCCCAACCACTCTGGGACGGCTCCCCACAGGATAGTTGTAGAGCTGGGAGGTGAGCTGATCCTCAATAATGGAGCGTTTCTCCTCAACAACCAGAATCTCTTCGAGGCCCTCTGCGAAATCGTGTGTCAGGCGTGGTTCGAGAGGCCAGGGCATCCCGACTTTGAAAACGCGTATCCCGATGGCGGCGCCGATGGCTTCAGTGATGCCCATGTCTTCAAGCGCCTGTAGCACATCCAAATACGCCTTTCCTGATGTGATGATGCCAAAACGGGCATTGTCGCTGTCTCTAACCACTTTATTGAGGCGATTAACGCGCGCGAATTCGCGGGCGGCGTAGATCTTGTATTTGTTGAGCCTCAGTTCCTGCTCCATGGGTTTGTCTGGCCAGCGGGCATGGACGCCATCGGGGGGCAGTTCGAAGTCTTCAGGGATGATGATGTCTATCCGATCGGAGTCGATGTCGGCGGAAATCGCCGAATCCATGTTCTCTGTGATGGCTTTGAGCCCCACCCAGCAGCCTGAATAGCGAGACAGTTCCCATCCAAAAATACCCAGGTCCAGTACCTCCTGCACGTTAGCGGGTGCGAGCACGGGAACAGAAGCCCCAATAAACATGTGTTCTGACTGGTGCGGCAACGTGGATGATTTACAGGCGTGGTCATCTCCCGCAACGGCCAGTACGCCACCGTAGCGGGATGTGCCAAAGGCGTTGGCATGCTTTATCACGTCCATACTTCGGTCGACACCGGGCCCCTTGCCGTACCACATTCCGAATACACCGTCGAAGCGTGCGCCCGAAAACAGGTCGGTCTGCTGGCTACCCCATACCGATGTGGCAGCGAGATCCTCGTTAACCCCCGCTTGGAAGTGAATGTGATCGGCCTTGAGGTACTCCGTTGCTCTCCACATGGCTTGATCTAGAGCACCCAGTGGACTACCGCGGTATCCGGAGACGAAGCCCGCGGTGTTAAGCCCCCGCTTACTGTCTCGCTGTCTTTGCAACATAGGCAGGCGTACGAGTGCGTCAATGCCGGTCATATAGGCGGTGTCGTGGTCATGGGTGTACTTATCGTTCAGCGATACCGTACGTAATGTTGATCGCTCTATCTTTCCCATCGGTATGCCGCCGTGATCAAAAAGGTGGAGTGACTATTATGAAAACTCTTGCAGGAATTATTTATTTCAAATTTGCTCTAAACGGGGTCAATATGGATAAAATATCCTTAATTATTTTAATTAAAGAATAAAAATACATGCATATCGACGCTACAGATAAAAAACTTCTCTCCCTATTGCAGGAAAATTCGGACATCAGTACTTCGGCGTTGGCGGAGAAACTGCATATTTCTCAGTCACCATGTTGGCGACGCATCAACAGACTGGAGGAGGCGGGTGTCATCAATAAAAAGGTCGCGGTGCTGGATCGGGAAGCACTGGGCATCGATGTGGTTGTGTTCGCCACAGTCAATCTCACCCAGACCGGCAGACAAAATTTGCTTGAGTTTGAGAGAATGATAGAGGGCCACCCTGAGGTGATTGAGTGCTACACGATGACCGGCATATGGGATTATGTACTTAAGATCGTTACCCGAGATGTGCGCCACTATGAAGATTTTTTGCGCAATACTCTCAGCGCCAGTGATTTGATCAGAGAATTGCATTCCCACGTCGCTGTGACCGAGATCAAGAATACGACAGCGCTCCCGCTCGCAACTCAAATGGACAGAGATTGAAGTGACTACATCTGCTCTTTCTGAGATCGCTGCTGTTGGTTGCCCCCATAGCATTGATGATGTCGATCTCTTTGGCGAGGGTGCCCAGGAGCACTGGTACGATGCCTATCCGATTTTGCTTCGCGATGCGCCGGTGTGCCGGCTGCCGGGAGAGGGTCTCAGCCCTCAGAGCGATGCGTTTATCCTCAGCCGATATGAGGACATCAATCGGGTCGTAAAAGACCCGGTGCGTTTTACTCCCATTACCACGCTCATGCTCGAGCAAATTGCCGCCGCTGAAACGCCTCCTGAGGAAATGGATTACATCAATATGATGATGGTCTCTATGCTTACTTTGAGACCAACGATTGAGTTGTGGCGGGCCCACAGAAAAGAACTCACCGATCCCTGGGTGGGTCCGGGCGCGGAACGGCATCGTGAGATGATTACTCAGCAAGTGGATCATTTGATCGACCTTTTCCCCGACGAGGGCGAGCTTAATTTTGTGCAGGCGTTTGCGCGACCATTGCCGCAGCAGGTGATGGCTCGCGTCTTGGGCTTTCCTGCAGAGGACATTCCGCAACTCGCTGAGTGGGGCGAGGCCCAGGTGATGCCTTTTGTTTACGGAAAAGGCCATCTCAACCATCTTGATCAACAACAACTGCAGGCTCAGTTCGCTCAGCTCGATGGATTCAAAGAGTATGTTCAGGATACGGTCAGGCGAAAGCGCAACCGGCCTGGCGAGGATATGATCAGTTTTTTGACTCAGGTATCGTTCACGCCGCTGGATCGCAAATTAACTGATCTCGAAATCAATGGCATTGTTTACGCCATGGTGCTCGGCGGTCTGGAGACGACCCAATATGCCTTGGAGCAGCAGGCACAGTTAATTTGCGACCGTCCGGGTATGTTTGCGGCGCTCAAAGCTGATCCGAGTTCGCTACGCACATTTATCGAGGAATCCTTGCGCTTACGCGCACCCACCCAGGGGCTGTCTACTCGACTCACCAGTCAGGATGAGATTTTTGGAGATGTCGAGGTGCCGAGGGGCTCCGTACTGCATCTTCGATGGGCGGCGGCTAATGTTGACCCCGCAGAATTTGACGACTCCATGGACCTGAAACTCGACCGCAAAGCGGCGAGTCGACACCTCTCTTTCTCCGCCGGTCCGCGGGTCTGCCCAGGTGCCGGTATTTCGCGTCTCGAGCAGCAAGTTGCCTGGACGCGCTTGTTGGCGCGGCTCGATAGCCTGAGTTATGGCGCAGAGAATCCATTTGCACACCAACCGGGCATCATGCTGGGGACTCTTGAATTGAATCTGAGCCTCCGGAAAATCGCCTGACAAGCGGGAGTCGTAACCTATGGCCACTATCCTTGCGCATATTGAAATCAATCCCGGCGCTGAGACCCAATGGGAGGCGATCATGTCCGACATGGTCAGCCAAACATTCGCTCACGAAGAGGGGGTACTGCGCTACGAGTACTTTAAGGGTCAAAGCCCGCTGCATTACTACTGCTTGCTATCTTTTGAGGATAAATGGGCGTTTTATCTTCATCAGGCTTCCGAGTATCACGAAGGACATGATTTTGAGTCGGTGCTGGCTAATGTCGAGCTGGAATATCTGGATCCTGTGAAGGGTGCTTGCGCATTGCCGCCCACATTGAACCCGGGCTTGCCCTCGGATGCGTCCGATGCCTTGCGAGTTACCGAGGCAACGTTTCCTATCAACCTGCCTGCCTGGTGGTCAGGCAGGGCATAGAGCCCCATTATTTCGCGATAAATTCTACGTGCAGCGATTTCATCGCCCGCAGCAGGTAGTGGGGATGGTATCTGAAGTCATTTTTGCCCTCGGCGAATCGCATTGATTCAATCCGATCGACCAGTGCCTTGAAAGACCAATAGAGTTCGCGCCGTGCCAAAGGAGCCCCCAGGCAATGGTGTTTTCCAGAACCAAACGCCATGTGGCCACCTGCGTGTGGCCGCTCAAGGTCAAGCATATCGGGTGATTCAAAACGTCGCTCATCCCGGTTGGCAGCAGCGAAGCGGATGTTGATCAAGCTCCCCGCAGGAATCGTAACGCCGCTCAGCTCAACGGATTTGGCGGTCGCGCGCATCAAGCTTTGTACCGGCGATTCCAACCTCAGTACTTCCTCGATGAACACTTTCAGATAGCGATCCGGGTCAGATTTTAACTGCTCCCAGGCCAACGGATGTTCGATGAGCAGTTTGACGCCCGCGGAGATGGCATTGGTGGTGGTCTCGGAGCCACCGACAAAAGTGTCAGCCATCATTTCGGCATGCAGCTCGTTGTCGTTCATGGGGCGACCCCATTCCTTGATGACCGTATTGACTAGAGCGCTCAGAAGCGAATCATCGGGGTGTTCACGCAGGCGCTCAAAAATCGGTTGGAAGTAATGTTGCGCCTCAATTTCCTTGCGAACCGATACCAGTTCTTCTTCCTCTGACTGCATCAGACTGATGCGATGAAAAAACGCTTCGGTCCATGCTTTGATGCGCCAGATATCATCGGGGTTGGCACCCATCTGCTTGCCGATCACCAACAGAGGCAACGGGATTGCGAATTGTTTCACCCATTCGCACTCACCGTCATCGATAAATTCATCGATTAATCGATAGGCTAGGTCTTGGACCTCCTCCTCAAGCGACTCAATTTTTTTGGGCCGGAAAGCGTCGTTAAAAACCGAGCGGACAGCCTTATGATCCGGGTCATCGCGGCCATTGAGCGTTTTTGCTGGTACCCATCCTTCTTGCTCGAAAGTATCGCGCACCCTGCGGGCCCGCGGGCTCGGTTCTGTGGCATCGGTGAGATAGGCCGTTTCATTCGTGAAGTGTTCGGTGTCGGTCAGAATCTGGCGGACGTCTTCGAAGCGGGTGATGACATACATTCCCGTCGCCGGGCATTGGTAGACGGGAGCTTCGTTCCTCAGCGTCTTATAGGCCTCGTAGGGGCACTGCTGGGTTTTGACATCAAATAGATTGATTTCACTGACAGATTTTGAATTCATCGGCGGTCCAGTTTGTTGCGTCGCGTGGAGCCATGACTATATTGCCTGAACGGGCCACTGTTAAGACGCATCGGCCTCTCCGGTGCTCGGGAGATTGTGCCACCGGTGCCCCTACCTGGCGTTGCACGGATGTGTCTTGGGTCGTATTTTTTGAGGAAACCTTTGGGCGATGACCCTATTCAGAGGTCACTTTGCCTTGTAGATTGATCAATTGAAAGGCTCGCCTGAAAAGGACATTCCATGGCTAACCCGCTACCGAAGCATCCGCAACTCCGAGGCAATTATGCGCCGATTAATTTTGAGGCGACCTGTCATGATCTCGTTGTGGAGGGTTCTCTGCCCGAGCAGCTATCGGGCTCGCTGTATCGAATTGGCCCCAACCCCAAGTTTGTTCCGGAACAGGGTTACCACTGGTTTTTTGGCGCTGGCATGGTGCACGCCTTTCACTTCGCCGAAGGTCGCGTTGATTACCTGAATCGCTGGGCACGTACGCCCAAATTCGAGGCAGAGTGGTCAGCTGGGGGCAGCTTGCCTATGCGCTTGATGACTGACCCCGATACCGGCGCCATCCAATCGGACCGACGCAACGGGCTGGCCAATACCCATATCATCTGGCACGCAAATCAATTACTCGCATTGGAGGAAGGGAGCCATCCATTCTCGCTCGCTCCGGAGTCACTGGATTCATTGGGTTACGGACATTACGCGGGCGATCTCGCGGGTGCGATGACGGCGCACCCAAAGATAGATCCTCGGACCGGTGAGCTGCATGGCTTTGGGTATATGTCGGACGCCGTGGGCAGTCCGGCTATGACCTACCACGTTGTTGATGCGCAAGGACGGGTTAAACGATCCGACACCTTCATTGCTCCCTATGCGGCAATGGTGCATGACTTCGCGGTGACCCGCGACTACGTGTTGTTTCCGGTATTTCCGCTGACCTGTGACCTGACCCGTGTACCGCATCTCGGATCGCCATTCGCTTTTGAGTCTGAGGCAGGCGCATTCATTGGTGTATTGGAGAGAGGTGCGCCGGTTAGCGCGATCCGTTGGATAGAAGCGCCGGTATGCTTTATTTTTCACTATCTCAACGCTTGGAACGAAGGCAGTGTGATCACTTTTGACGCAATTGATTTTCCGGTTGCGCCCAATTTTCCCGATATCAACGGCCAGCTACCCGGCTTCGATGAGGCACAGGGCAAGCTCACGCGCTGGCGGCTGGATGTGCGCACCTCGCAAATTGAGCGGGAGGTCATTCTGAATGTGCCGGCAGAGTTCCCCCGGATCGATGATCGTTATGCGATGCAGCATCATCGTCACGGATTTCTCGCCACTGCGTCAACGCGCCAGCGAGGTGACGGCGGGCTGTTTCATGAGATCAGTCACTTTGATTTTGAGACCGGCAATCAACAGCGGTGGGACGCAGGGGAAGGTAATGGTGTGTCTGAGCCGGTCTTTGTCTCCCGCGGTGCTGCAGAGGGCGAGGGGTGGTTATTGGCCACGGTCTATGATGCTGAGCGTCATGCGTCGTCGCTGGTCGTGCTCGACGCAATGGCTCTCGCCGATGGGCCGATCGCCATCGCGCGACTCGATCATCGCATTCCCCACGGTTTTCACGGCAGTTGGCGCGATTCAGCGTAGCCGCACCGGCATCGGCGTCTGGTTCTCAGAGGCCTCCAATCTACCTGTCAGCGAAGACGTCTCGTCGGGCATTCCACGAGCTGCAAAATGGTGTGGCGATATCATTGATGGCCATCGAGACGGTGGCCAATCACCTTCCGGGGATCACGGCTTAAGCTTCTAGTATTCCGTAGAGGCAATGGCTTGATTTCGGCAGGGCAACGTTGCAAGAGGTCACGCCTCTTAGCAGCGTTTGATTTGGCTATGGCTATGAGGACGCCGCTGTTGCGGCTGGCCTTGATCGCACTCAGGGATCGCTACAAATAAAATTGATTACTGCTGGTCATTGCTGTCTCGCAGTGCGAGGCGGAGGGTGTTGGATCGTTTGTCCTCGCCGTCATGGCTCCACCCGGGAGCCAGTAGCAGATACCTCAATGTATCCCGCCAGCTAGACCCGGCGCGGATATCTCGGGCAATGCCGGCGTACTCCCCAAAGGAAACCTTCACTGGGTGAAAACTGTCGATGTTGCGCGTTAAACCATAGCGCACAGGCTCTTCAGGGAGCTCGGGGCTGAAGGTACCAAATAGCCGGTCCCAAATAATCAATACCCCTGCGTGATTCCGATCCAGATAACGCACGTTTGAAGCGTGATGGACACGGTGATGAGACGGTGTATTGAAGAACCACTCGAACCATGCAGGCATCCTATTCAATGTTTCGGTGTGCAGCCAAAACTGATAAATCAAACTCAGACTCATCATGGTCACAATCATGACTGGATCGAATCCCAGTAAAGCCAATGGGCACCAGAACAGGTATTTGATCACCCGCTCTCCAACGCCCTGCCGCAGTGCCGTGCCATAGTTGTAGTACTGGGAATTGTGATGCGAAACGTGACCTGCCCACATAATCCGCACTTCGTGATTCGCGCGATGAAAACTATAGTAAGTGAGGTCATCGAGGAAAAAGAGCAGTACCCACCACTGCGGCGCGCGGCTGACGACTTCGTTTAGAGGCGAAGCTTGCCAGCAGAAAAACATCAGCATTATGCCGAGGAGTTTAGGGACTACGTCGATCACTACGGTGAGTCCCATGACGCCCA
>Ga0209374_1003768_pt1 | contig 11585 bp, 11 predicted proteins | sample SaaInlLV_DNA_10m_FD_184683 | JGI IMG/M metagenome (GOLD analysis project Ga0209374, IMG submission 184683) | Marine microbial communities from expanding oxygen minimum zones in the Saanich Inlet - SI075_LV_DNA_10m (SPAdes) (version 2) | ecosystem: Environmental > Aquatic > Marine > Unclassified ...
GAACCGTTTCACTTTGAATCGGGCGGGACCATCCCTGAGCTGACTTTGCGTTATGAGACTTACGGGCATCTCAATGCGGCTAAGGATAATGCGATCCTCATCTGCCATGCGCTCAGTGGAAATCATCATTGTGCCGGTGTGCACAGTATCGATGAGCGTAAATCGGGCTGGTGGAATTTTGCTGTTGGCCCAGGTAAGCCGATTGATACGTCGCGCTATTTTGTCATTTGTTCGAATTCACTGGGTGGCTGTTCTGGCTCGTCCGGCCCGTATTCGATCAACCCAGAAACTGGCGAGCGGTATCGATTAGATTTTCCGAAATTAACCGTGCACGATATGGTCAAAGCGCAGAGCCTGTTGCTCGATTCTTTGGGTGTGGACCGCTTACATGCGGTCGTTGGTGGAAGTATGGGCGGTATGCAAACACTGCAATGGGCGATTGATTTCCCGCAGCGGGTGGGGCGTTACATCGCCATGGCTTGTTGTGCGCGCCACAACGCACAGGCCATCGCCTTTAATGATACCGGTCGTCAAGCCATTATGCGTGATCCGATTTGGGATAATGGTAATTACGACCCAGACCAACCGCCGGGGCATGGCCTCGCGGTGGCGCGGATGATGGCGCACATTACGTATCTCTCTGATGCCGGTATGGAAGCAAAGTTTGGCCGCAAGCGGCGTACTGAAGATGCTGGCAAGGAGCATTTCGACGTCGAATTTGAGGTCGAGAGCTACTTGCGCTATCAGGGCCAGAGCTTTGTGGGCCGCTTTGATGCCAATACCTACCTGTATTTGACCAAGGCACTGGATCGATTCGATCTTCACGGGCCAGTTGGCTTGGATGATACGCTTTCGACTGTCACAGCGCCTGGGCTGGTGGTTGGATTCACCTCCGATTGGCTTTATCCGCCGCAAGGCAATCGTGAAGTTGCGGAAGCACTGCTACGTCTCGGTAAGGATGCGACCTATGCAGAGCTGTCGATGGACTTTGGCCACGATTCATTCCTCGTGCGTTCACCCGAATTATACGATTTGATTCGAACCTTTCTTGATCGGTAATTTACCTTATGACTCACAGCAAAAAGAGACGACAAGTTGACTTTCAAATCATCGCCCGTTGGGTGGATGAGGGGGATCGTGTGTTGGATCTTGGCTGTGGTCGAGGTGTCTTATTAGAGTATTTAAAGCAGAAGAAGTCAGTCTATGCCGTTGGCGTAGATATTAGCTTTGAGGGCATTCTGAGCTGTGTGAAGCGTGGCGTGTCAGCGTATCATGGTGATGTGCAGGCATTATTGGCGACTTTTGGAGACAACGCGTTTGATCGCGTGATTTTCAGCCGATCCGTTGAGCTATTGGATGACCCAGATGCGATCTTGGCCGAGGGCTTACGTGTCGGCAAGCGCGTGACGGTGGGTTTCGTCAACCATGGCTTCTGGGTGAATCGCTTGAATTTTCTCTTTAAAGGGCAACGCACCATCAATGAAGTGTATCCGCGGCAGTGGTATGAGACACTGCGCTCAAATCCATTTTCAGTGAGTGAGTTTGATGCTTTTTGCGCTGCCCGAGGGATCAAGATCGAGAACCGCGTCTATCTCGGAGGGGATTGGAATGATGAATGCAAGTACCTACCAAATCTATTTGCGGGGTATGCGATTTATGATCTTTCGATCTAGTTGAGAGGGGCGGCGTCTGTTAAGGTGTTGATCAGGCGAGCGACCCAAATTTGCCGGTAATCATGGTGGGATCGATGTGTTTTAAACGATTCGATTGGATAGAGACTTGCCATGGCATAGACAGCTTGTTTCTTTCTGCCCTTGTCCAACGACACAACCTATGCCCAGGTGGTGGAATGGTAGACACTGGGGACTTAAAATCCCTTGCCAGTAATGGCGTGCGGGTTCAAGTCCCGCCCTGGGCACTTGTTGTTTTTAAGTAAGATTAGCAGCTTTATTGACAGCGCTTTAAGGTATACATATAACCCTGCCCGTCTTTGTTTACTGTAAATGCCGGGCACCTCGCAACCATCAGCGACAGCTCAGTGCCATTGCATAGTAAATTTTCCTACAACCGCTTCGCCAGAGGAAGGAGTGATTGACAGAAAAAGGGGCATTCCAATGTTTCATGATTCAATCAATTCAGTTTGAATTCTTTTGTGCTTCTGCGTGCGGTGACGTCGCACGAGACTTTGAACGGAGGACGTCGCTGCGATATTTAAACGTTCAGCTATCCAACGCTCCGGCGTCAGGCGGCTATCTCTCAAGCTGGGGCCGGGATCCTTGCGGTGATGCCCTAGAATTCACGGCGGACGAGCTTGCTACTTTAGCATAAAAAAAGCCTGTAAATAATTGATATTCACAGGCTTTTATAAAAGTGGTAGACCGTCCGAGACTTGAACTCGGAACCAATTGATTAAAAGTCAACTGCTCTACCGATTGAGCTAACGATCCGCTTTAAAAGCGCAGGATCGAAAGCATCTAGCAGTGGCTTGTCAAGTATAGGAATTTTTTTATTGAACGAATTTAATGGGAACAAATCTAAGTTCTTAACGATCTATCCTACATGAACCCGACTATGAGAGTAAAAAGCGAAGCCGCATGCCAAGACGATCTCTTGATCGAGCGTATTAAAAATGGCGATCATGCCGCGTATGACGATATGGTCGCGCGCCATTGGGATCGTATTTTCGCACGTGTACATCATTTATTGAAGAATCAGCAGGATGCTGAAGAAGTGACACAAGACGCGTTTATTCGTGCGCACCGCGGATTAGACAAGTTTCGCGGTGATGCCTCTTTCTCGACTTGGCTCTATCAAATTGCCACGAATTTAGCCCACAATCGTTACTGGTATTGGTTCCGACGTAAGCGTGACTACTCCGTCTCACTGGATCAACCGCTCAGTGCAAATGGTGATCTCACATTGGAAAGTGTGATGCCTAGCGAGGGTGAGACACCTTCAGAGGCTGCAGTCACTCAAGAATTTGTGCAGCGTGTATCTGAGTGCATGAATGGCCTCGGTGAGATGCATCGCGAAGTGCTGACTTTACGCAATGTGCAGAATTTGACCTACGCGGAGATTTCGCAGGTGCTTGAGATTAGCGTCGGTACGGTAAAAAGTCGTATTGCACGAGCTCGGGAAAGCCTGCGTGATTTAATGGGCAGCGATTTTTCATGAACGAATCAAAATTTACAGAGCTAGTAAATTTGTATTTCGACCAGGAGATCTCCTCGGTTGAGATCGAATCTCTGCGCGAGGAGCTCGCGGTTTGTCCTGCTCGTAAGGCTGAGTTTGCCTCGCGTTATCGCTTACATCAAGCGATCTGTATCGCTGTGGCTCCGGAAGCTTCGAGGGTAGCTGAATTGCGCGTTTTGACAGCGAAGAAGACCTCTCAAGCTAGTCGTTTAACGCTGTGGCTTCTTGGCTTCGGCATCGCTGGTTGTGTAAGTGTGGCCTTTGTTTTATTTAGCCCTGTGATTCGCGAAGCATCGAGTGTGGCTCCGAGCGAAGAGCTGGCCGAGGTGCTGCAGTCTGATATGAAATGCTTTGCCGCGACTCAAGGTGCTGGTGGATCACGTCGTGGAAGTCTCGCTTCGCAGTTACGCTTAATGGGGCTCACTCCAGCACTTGCGCCACTCAAGCCACAGCTCAGTACTGTCGACGTCGAGGCGCTACTCCAACGTGAAGCAAGCCGCCAGCGCGAGATTGACCGACTCAGTCAGTATCAAGCTTACTCGGCTATGCCAGAGCAGCGCTTATTTGAGCCATTGCCGCAAGCCGCGCGCGTATTGCAGTCACCGCAGCTACGGCCCGCTGTGTTTCAAAGCTCATTGGCTCGATTTTAGTCAGCGCGCTTTATTCTTCTTTGGGGAGGGAAACGCTCCGTCGTTTCCATTGTGCGGGGCAGGTGCATGGAAACGACGGAGCGTTTCCCTCCAAACTGGCGACACGCTTTATGACAGTGCTTGTTTGACGAGCGCTTCGACGCTCGTATTTGCCGGCAGTTGACTGGAGGCCTTGCGCACGAACTTATCGGCATCGGCAGGCTTGTAGCCTAAAATAATAAGACTACTGACTGCATCTTGATAGGCGCCTGGGCTTGCACTGCTGGTGCTGCCCGTTGCATCGGCGGTCGTGTTTGCGGCGCTGAGGGCGACTTTGTCTTTGAGTTCAATGACTAGCCGCTCTGCTGTTTTCTTGCCAATCCCAGGGCATTTTGAAAGTAGGCCGATGTCGGCACTGGCAATCGCGCCGCGCAGTAGCTCGACCGACATGCGGCTGAGAATGGCGATGCCGATCTTGGGGCCAATGCCAGAAACCTTCTCAACCAGTAGGCGAAAGAAGTCGCGATCTTCGCGCGTGGCGAAGCCATACAGCGAGGCGCTGTCTTCGCGATAGACCGCATGGATGAATAGGCTGCACTCTTTGCCGATGCCAGGCACCTTTTCCGCTGTAGTGATCGGGATTTGAATATCGTAGCCGACGCCGCCGGCCTCGATGACGACGAGCAGCGGAGTGGTTTCAAGGACAATACCTTTTATACGGGCGATCAAAGTAGGTGTGAGTTGAGGTTAATCGACCAGGCCAAGTACGTCTTCCATGTTGTAGACGCCAGGGGTTTTACCGACGGCCCAGTGTGCTGCGCGCACTGATCCTTGGGCGAAGATCTTGCGATCTGTGGCACGGTGCGTAAGCTCGATACGCTCACCTGCGCCACAGAAGTAGACCGTGTGCTCGCCAACGATGTCGCCACCGCGGATGGCGTGTACGCCGATCTCTTTGTGGGGACGTGCGCCTACTAGGCCTTCACGGCCATGCACGACCTGTTCGTCGTTGAGGGCATAGGAATCCTTGAGGATTTCGATTAGTCGCTCCGCAGTGCCGCTGGGTGCATCTTTTTTATGATGGTGGTGCATTTCGAGGACTTCAGGCTCGTATTGCTCGCCGAGGATGTCGGCGGCCTTGCGGGTCAAATAATTGAGTGTGTTGACACCTACAGAGTAGTTGCCTGCCCAGACCACTGGGATCTTGCCTGCCACTGCGTTGAGGATGGCTGCTTTCTCTTCAGCGGTGTGGCCAGTGGTGCCAATCACGAGTGGGATGTTGTTGGCGACCGCCAGTTCGGCGATGCCAAGAGTAATCTCATGAAAGCTGAAGTCGATAATCGCATGGCAGTTGGCGACGTTTGCGCTGGCATCATCACTAGCGTCACAAGCGGAAGCGATCACCGCGTTGTGCGCTTCGGCAATTTCTGCAATGGCGAGGCCCATACGTCCACGTGAGCCGTTGAGTAAAATTTTGAGAAGCATAGTAGTGAGTCTTTCTTAAATGATTAGACGAGCGACAAATCTGCAAATAGCGTATCGAGCACTTGGCGCGTGCTATCTGTCAAGCCGCTAAGAGGGAGGCGAACTTCATCGGATTGAATGATCCCGGCTTGCTTGAGTGCATACTTAATCGGCACCGGGTTTGGCTCGAGGAAGATTGCCTTAAAGAAAGGATAATACTTCAAGTAGGTCTCTCGAGCGGTCGCATAGTCGTTCTTATTCGCAGCCTGCACCATCTGCACGAGTGGCGCAACCACTAGGTTCGACGCCACGCTGATCACGCCAGTTGCGCCAGCGGACATGAAGGGTAGGATCAAGCCGTCGTCGCCACTCATCACTGCGTAGTCGGGACCGAGCGCACGGACGTATTCGGCGACTTTCTCGCACGAGCCTTCGGCGGCCTTCATGCAGCAGACGTGTGGATGCGCCTCGTAAAGGCGTGCGGTCACGTCGACCGAGATTTCAATGCCGCAGCGTGAGGGGATTGAGTACAGCACGATAGGCTTCTCAGTGGACTCAGCAATTTTACTAAAATGCTCGAATAGGCCTGCTTGGCTAGGCTTGTTGTAATAAGGCGTAACGATTAGGAAGCCGTCTGCACCAGCTGCTTCAGCTTGGCGGGTTAAGTCGATTGCTTCGTCTGTCGAGTTCGAGCCAGTACCAGCGATCACCGGGACCTTGCCGCCTGCGGCTGCCACCGTGGCACGCACCACCTCGATATGCTCCTTGTGGCTCAGTGTGGGAGATTCCCCTGTAGTGCCGACCGAGACGAGTCCGTCGATATTGCCGTCAAGCTGATGCGCGACCAGCGCATCGAGATCTTCAAAGGAGACGGCACCCGCACGCATCGGTGTGGCCAAGGCAGTGAAAACGCCTGAAAATTGATTTGTGTTCATGTTCTGTTTGGAAAGCATTGGTTTGGGCCAAATAATCGCAGTATTGCATTAGCACGTCGATATCATGCAGCTTATTCAATAGAAAATTTCGCATTCCTCTCAAACTAGCTATAGTCCACTATGTCAGTTCTTGAAACAATTCACGGTCTTCTCACCCTCGCTGTCGAAAATGGGGCCAGCGATGTGCACATTAAATCCAATAAGCCAGCATTTCTTCGCTTAAGCGGGCGCTTGGAACCAGTCGAGATGGACCCGATCACGTCGGATGAAGTGGGAGAATTTATCGAGCAGTCCGTTCCCGCAGAGTTTCACGATATCTGGGTGAAAAATCGGCAGGTGGACTATTCGTATAATGCCCCTGATATCGGTCGTTTCCGTGTGAACGGTTTCTTTCAGCGTGGGTCACCCAGCATTGTGCTGCGTCACGTCAGCGATGCCCCGCCGACGTTCTCGGATTTGAACATTGATGGCGAGACGCTCGCGAAATTATGCACGGAGAAAAACGGAATTGTGCTCCTCTGTGGTGCCACTGGATCTGGTAAAAGTTCTACTTTGGCGGCGATGGTTAATCACATCAATCATAGCTATGATCGGCATATTGTAACATTAGAGGACCCGATCGAGTATACCTATGCAGATGTGAAATCGATTATCAATCAGCGAGAAATTGGTATCGATTGCCCTAGCTTTGCTCAAGGCATGCGCTCGGTGCTGCGTCAGGATCCTGATGTGATCCTGGTCGGCGAAATGCGTGATCGCGATACGTTCGAAACCGCACTTCAAGCCTCAGAAACCGGGCACCTAGTGTTTGGTACATTGCACGCCTCAAATGCACAGCAGGCAGTGCAGCGCCTGTTTGAATTCTTCCCAGAGGAGCGTAAGCAATCCTTGCAGCGACAACTCGCGGGTGCGCTGCGTGCGACCATTACGCAGAAGTTGCTGGCGGCGATGGAGGGTGGAGGTCGTATTCCGGTATCAGAGGTCTTCGTGCTCGACGCGCTTGGTCGGAAGACGATTCAGGACGGGAAATTTGAGAAAATCGAGGCCGTCATTGAAGCTTCGGAGGATAATGGCTCAAAGACTTTTAATCAGGATCTGTTCCGCCTTGTGAAGGCCGGTGTGATCTCGAAAGACGATGCGATCGATCATTCCCCGAATCCGCGTCAGTTGGAGATGAACCTGAAAGGGATTTTCCTTAGCAGTGGCGGGATCATCAACTAAGTGCAAAGCGCGGTGCATTGCCTCATTCTCGGTAAGGTCTGGCCTGAGCCCAGCTCGACTGCGGCGGGGCGGAGGACTGCAGATATCATCCGCTCACTACAGGCGGCGGGCTATCGAGTCAGCTTTGCTTCGGCTGCGCGTCCGTCTCAGCACAGTCTTGATCTAGAGACGCTGAGCGTGGGGACACACGCGGTGCAGCCGAATGATTCCACCTTTGATAGCTGGCTCGCGGAACTCGCACCAGATGTCGTCATCTTCGATCGTTTCATGATCGAAGAACAATTTGGCTGGCGGGTCGAAAAAGCCTGTCCGCAGGCATTACGGGTGCTGGATACCAGTGATCTGCACTGCCTACGCGAGGCGCGCCAAGCGCAGCTCAAACACGGCGGCGGGCTAGATTTGTATAACGACATCGCACTGCGCGAGATTGCTGCGATTCATCGCACAGATCTGACGCTGATTATTTCGGAGCATGAGATGGAAGTGTTGCGCACTCAGTTTAAAATTGCAGAGGCGCAAATTGCATATTGGCCATTTGGGCTGAATTTAGCCGAATCGAAGTATGCTAGCTTCGAAACGCGGCAACATTTTATCATGATCGGCAGCTTCATGCACGCCCCCAATGTCGATGCCGCGCGCTGGTGCAAGCAGGCTATTTGGCCGCTGATTCGCCAGGCATTGCCAGAGGCGGAGCTGCATTGCTACGGCTCGTATGGTGAAAAGTATCAAGCCGAGCTACATACGCCGAAGGCGGGATTCTGGTTTAAGGGCCGCGCCCAAGAGGCACTCGCGACGATGGCACACTATCGAGTCAATTGTGCGCCGCTCCGCTACGGTGCCGGGCTCAAGGGGAAGTTGTTTGATGGCTTTGAGACTGGCACGCCTTCGGTCACGACGCCGATCGGTGCGGAAGGCGTGACCGGGGCGATGGATTGGGGCTGCGCGATCTCAGCAGATCCTCAACAGTTTGCCGACGCCGCGATTACGCTTTATACAGATGCGGCACGATGGTCGCAGGTGCAGGCGCAAGGCCAGCAGATCGCGAAGGAACGTTTCGCTGAGGCCGTGTGGTTGCCGCGACTGCCGCAATTGCTTGAGGCCGCGATTTTGCGGCTCACCGAGGATCGAAAGCAACACTTTGTCGGCCGGATGCTGCGCCATCATCACCACCGTAGCACTGAGTTTATGAGCCGTTGGATTGAAGCGAAGAATCGGTGAAGTTTCCGATTTTTAGCTGCTGAACTGATAATTTAGGAAAACGTTCAAAGCTCCTGTTAGCACACTGGAATCGAGCTTCTAACGAGCCGCCATCTCGATAAATAGCTGATGTGGTCAGTGTTTCGTAATGTTTCATTTCTTTCGTCGAACGTCCAAGTTCACCGGCGCCAAAGGCGTTCGGTGCAACGCCTTGTTGGATACTTCATTGCAGTGTCACGGTTATTCGTGTAAGCATCTCTGTGTTCACGATTTTCTCGCCGTCAGCGAAGACACTTAGTCCTCTGCCTTTCTTGTATTTCTCGCCCGTTTTATCCCAGATGATGGTCAGAACCCTTCCGTGGTATAGCACGTTGTCTAAACAGAAGTAATCCCAGGTGTTCTCTGGAATCAACGGATTCACCTCGATAATGTTATCTGCGCGTGGCCTCAGACCGACGAGGCCAGTGATGATGAGGTCATTGTAGGTGGAATGGTTGTAGTCCTTGCCGCGGTGAGGTCCGCCCTTGCGCTTCGCCAAATCAGGATCGGTCCTGGCCCACTCATGCAGGCGGGTGCGGGCAATCCAGTCGCCGGTGTAGGGGTGGATGTTTTCATCAATCCAGGGAACCACTTTGCCGTCTTTGCGCTTGAGCTGATGGGAACGGGTGTAACACTTGAGTGTTTCGAAGTAGGCGTCCTTGCCGATGACGTCCTGCTGGTAGTTGTTGAGCAGGTTGGCGAGGGCGGTGAGGGTGGAGCAGGTGGCAAGTGGCCAGCTGGGGCCGTTCCACTGGCACTCGTGGCCCTCGTAGGAGAGCTTGAAATGCGGGTGGCGCTGCTCGGCAAAGGTGGGGCCGAATTTGGCATAGAAGCCCTCGGGGTCCATCAGCTCTTTCCAGCCCGCCTCGTAACCAGGGTCGGGTAGGTTGAAGTACCAAGGGGTGTAGCCGTAGAGCTCGCGCACGTCCTTGAGAGCTTCGTTTTTGGAGGGGAGATCCTTGCGGTGTGGAGCTGAGAGGATTTTGAAGAACTTGGCCTCAGGGTCCCAGAGCTTTTCTTGGATGAGTTTTTTTAGTGTCGAGGCTTTTTTCTCGTATTCTGCCGCGATGTCATCTTTGCCCGCCATGCGCGCGATTTGGGCAATTGCCTTGGCGTCGCCATACATGAAGCTGTTAAGCGTCGGGCGGAACCCGTGTTTGCCGATGGAGGCCTCGCCACCGTCGCGGTCATCGATGGTGTAGAACAAGCCGTTTGCCCGCTGACCAATGTCAACCTGATGATTCTTATTCCACGGAGGCCAGACCCAGCCCTTTTGCCATGCCTCGTAGTTATCAATCAGGTCGGGCAGTAAGTCGATGAGGAAAGCATCATTCGGGGTGATCAGGTTCCGGTTGTAGTAGGCATCGGCGATCCAGAAGCTGTAAGAGCGAAGGCTGCCGCCTTTGCGCAGCCAGAACGTGGCGTAATCATCCATGACCTGCGTGTCGTGCAGCCAGCGGCCCTCGTAGAAGTGGTGGGCGGCAGGGCAACTAATGGTGTTGTGTTTGCCCGCCCAGCTAACATTGGGCAGGAATTCGGTAACGACATAGCCGTCATCGGTTTTCTTGACGTGTTTGCGAAAGGTCCACCAGCGGAAGTAGTAAGTGCGGCGGAAGTCCTCGTCCGGGCAATCAAAGAGGGGGATGTTGTTTTCTAGGAACGCGTAGGCGTCCTTGTTCTTGATGTTGGAGAACATCTCCTCGTCATCCGCGTTGAAGCGCTCGACATACGCTTTCAGCTTTGCTGTTGTCAGAACAAATGCCTTTGTTTCGGTGGCAGCTGACCAGCCAGATGATGTAATTACCGCCACAATTAACGCGATAAGTTTGAGTTTGTACATATGTAGCTATCTAAATCCAACGCTGAACTCAACTACCGAAATGAAGCGCGCAGCGCGTAATTGAGGTTAGCTGAAGTGATTTGTTATCTTTTATTTTTTAATTTCTAAGCTTTGTTTTAGTCTGTTAGATTCCTTTTTTGAACTCTAAGAAGATAAAATAAGCCTGTTTTTTAATACGTGAAAACGACCCAATTTCGGTCTTTTTTTTAGGGTGTTATTGTTTTTTCTGTAAGAACTTCTTTCATTTCAATTTGAATGCATATTTTGAGGTAAAATCCCCACTGCAAAATAGCAAAAAAGGCCATAAGAATTGTGCTAAACACTAAAAATGGACGAAAGTTTAAAACCATAGTGACGCCACTCAGCATCATACTTAAAGTCATCAGTAGGGCTACTAACATCTGAGTACTTTTTTGTTTTTTAGTCGGCCATGTTTTCATTTTTCATTCCTTTTAGATAACGTAGAGGGGATGACAACTCCGAGTAGCGCGGCAGCGCTACTCGGAGTTGTCATCTCCCGACTGGTTGTGCTTTGGTTGATCCAAGAAGGGAGAAATTGCTGTCATGATTTCTTCCGACATTCTCTCTGTGATAAAATTAATCCCGACTAGAGCGTCAAGATAGCACAGCGCGAAAATTATCGAGAAGTTCTCTTTCAGTTTTCCTCCATTCGAGAGATCGATTTCAAGGTTCCGCCAAGCGTGCCCTTCCATTTCTTCAATTATGTCGGTGTCGTCGATACCGTTGATAAGCGCCGCTCGTTCAGGCGCCTCTCTGACAAAGCTCTTCAGAATGGTCTCGTTACAGTTGGTTCTGTCTCCGAAGGCTCCGATGGCACCATTGATTTCAGCTAGCCACTTCTCCGGCTCTTTTTCTATGTGGTAGGCTGAGTTCATTCTTTTTGCACAACGTATAGTATCCGTGACTTTTATCATGTGAAAAGTCGTGATTTATTTGTGTATTTGTGGAGTATTGCTTAGTTTGATCGTTGGGCAATTGTATTTTTAATTGGGTTTTATTGTTTTGTGTTTATTCTTTTATTTCAGGGCAGGGTTGATGTTTGAGCAT
>Ga0209374_1003784_pt1 | contig 11549 bp, 8 predicted proteins | sample SaaInlLV_DNA_10m_FD_184683 | JGI IMG/M metagenome (GOLD analysis project Ga0209374, IMG submission 184683) | Marine microbial communities from expanding oxygen minimum zones in the Saanich Inlet - SI075_LV_DNA_10m (SPAdes) (version 2) | ecosystem: Environmental > Aquatic > Marine > Unclassified ...
GCCGCTGGGCTGATAATTATCGCCGCAGCTGGTAATGATGGAGATTCAACGCTGTCTTATCCCGCGTCATACGATGGGGTCATTTCAGTCGCGGCAACAGATCTTGGCGACCAGCGAGCATTTTATTCCCAATTCAACGCACGGGTTGATATAGCGGCACCAGGCGGAGATACATCAACGGATCAAGACGCTGATGGGTTTCCTGACGGCGTCTTGAGCACGCTGGCGAGTCTAGAGAGTGGTACACGAATCGACTTCGAATATGAATTTTATCAGGGTACGTCAATGGCTACGCCTCACGTCGCTGGCATCGTGGCATTGATGAAGTCAGTCAATCCATCCTTGACGCCGGCGCTACTAGATCAATTACTCAGCAGTGGCACAATGACGGTTGATCTGGGCGCCTCTGGTCGCGATGATGATTTTGGGCATGGTAGGATTGATGCGCTGCTGGCAGTGGAGGCTGCTCAGCAACTCGCCGACGGCACCATACCGATAACCGACACGCCTGTCTTGGGGGTGAGTCCTAGACGTGTCAGTTTTGGCGCTACCCTTACCGAACGAAATATTACCCTGTTTAACGCGGGAACTGGCGCGCTTGCCATCTCAGCATTTACGCCGTCATCTTCGCGCATTACCGTGACACCACCAACCAATACCGATGGCGTCGGTGCTTACACACTGACATTAAATCGAGATGGTGCGACTGCTGGTCAATATATGGAAAGCGTAAGTATTGCCTCTAACGGCGGCAGCGCGATCGTGAATGTGCAATATGAAATTCCTGGTGCTAATCAACAGGTTTCAGGATCGGTAGGTGAGTTGTACGTATTTCTCATCGACTTCTATTCGGGCGAATCTACGGTCCAACAATATCAATCTAGTGCCGGCCAGTATGAATATCGATTCACGGACGTTGAGCCCGGCGTATACTATATCATCGCTGGTTCAGACCCCGACAACGACGGCTTTGTAGGTGGCTCTGGGGAGGCGCTGGGTACTTACCCGACTGAAGACGATAGGGTGCTTATTATTGCTAACAGAGATTTTGAAAATCTAGACTTCAACGTCACCTATGAGATTCCACTAGAGGCAGGCGTAAACACACAAAGAGAACCCGTAAAAAAAGGGACGCAAGTTGCTTGTCAGCCTTTATCTCAAGCGCGCAAGAGCTTGCCTTGCATAATGTTAATTGGGCGTTGACGACTGCAGGTAAACAATTATCTAAGTATTTATGATGTCAAAAATTTTGATGGAAGGAGGGGCTTCGCATAAGCCTGCGATGGCTTCTAAAGTCCCGTCTTCAGTTCTGAATTTCAAATACTTATCGTATTGCGCTTTGGATTCCCAAGTTTCATTAAAAAACCAGTGATTGCCATCTTCTGTGTTGTAGACTAAGTCGATATGTTTGCAACCATCAAACGCTCGGGTTACTTTAAATGCTTCCCTGCAAATATCCGTAAAGCCATCTCTCTCGCCGTCTTTCAAATTCCCTTCTATTAAAACATTTACAGTCATCATTTTTACTCCGCTTGTTTAGAGCCAGTCTAAACAAACTGGACGTAACTTCAACAAAGTCGTTATCTCGTCAATCAAAACCCTCTGTTTTTCTGTTATCAATCTCTACACCATAGCCGAGAAACCTTCAATATCTTCTTTGTCAATCCGGAAAAATTAGTATTTCAGAGTATTACCTGCAGTCTTTGAGCAGGAATGAAGCAACCAACATCACGTTTTTTGAACAACGTCCAATGACGGTAATGGCTGATAACTCGGGCTATTTTGGTGCCGGGCAGGGGGTTATGGACTGTTTGTGTGATCCCTAATCGGGTTTGGCGATAGAGTAGCACTTAGCCAAGTTCCACAAGGGATACGCTTTAACCTTAAAAGTAAACCTGATCGCTCTAACAACGAGTCTGGTGTCATCAGGGAGTGGATGTAGCGGGAATCAAAAAGCAAGCAGCCAGGCCAGCAAGAGAAGCTGACGTGACTGCTTGATGATTTTTACTTGGGACTAAATTAATCCTTTAAATTATGAAGCCGGCGTTCTTCTGATAAAATAACCATCCCACGCCTGTGCTGTCTGTGGGTTACACGTCGCTACTTCATTGAACATCGCCATCATTGCCTGGCCTTCCTCCGAGGCGGCGAAATTGGCAGAAGAGGCTTCGCCTTCCTCAGCGCTATTCCAGAGATTCACCCAATTAAAGTTGACGGGATTTTCCGGTAATGGCTCAAAATCCGCTGCGCCGATCCTGAAGAAGTAACTGCTGTCTGGATTAGCTGCAGCACTGCCATCCAGTAGCGGTATGTAGGTTCCTCCGACTACTTTGCGTAAATCAGCGCCGCCTTTGCCTTCATTAAAGGTACATAACTGATTGGTTAGGTAGTAGGGTGGCTCAGTAGTACCAAAATTAGCGGGCATATCTCGGGGTATATAAGCGGTGAACCCGAATCGGTCTACACCTGTTTCGCTGCCGCATGTCAGTAAACCAGGGTACTTTTCGTCGATTTGCTGCTGACCATTTGCCGCCACGTAATCGGCCCAGCCGGCCTCCATAGCTGCCTTGTCAGCCCAGCGCAGTACCCACAGAGCGTCAAAGTTAGGGTCTTCCCAGCCTCGCGGAACGTAACCGAAAGCTGCATTTGTTTTATTTTCAAGGCTGTCTATCAGAATATTCCAGTCCACTACCATGGCTTGGAAACTTTCGTCGGAATAGTTTTCTCCTTGTTTACACCATAGATACTCATAGTAAGCATCTGGCTCACTGGGCGGAGAAGCTTCGGTCGCGACGGGTTCAATCTCTGGCGCTGTCGCTTCTACGACGGCTTCCTCTTGGGCACAGGCAGTAAATAAAAATGTAGAAAATAGTAATAAGCTAAATCGTTTCATGTAGATTTCCTTAATGGGTACAGCATGAATTTAAGAAATAGAGCCTGAAAAGCTTAATCCTTTTGATACAAGTTTGAAAGATAACACGGGTAAATAATCACCCAGTGCAATCAAGGTGGTGCGCCGTCGCAACCCCGAGGGTGCCCCTAGGATGATTATCAACCCGATAATTGCGCGACTGTGTTTGCCCGTAGGGAACACCGATAATGTCGTTGGGCTCGCGGCTGCGAATGCAGAGCGCCAAATCCAGTGGTGTTCATGCATAAAAGCCAGTCGTTCGTGCTGTGCAGTCTATCTCCTTGGTCGTTAGACGGAATGAATGTGGTATCGATCCTTCAGCTCAAGCGATATCTTTTTCTTTCCAGACATGCATGCTGCATGGGTTGTTGGATCGGCATCATATTGCTGTTAGCAACAGTGGTAAGTTATTGCTCGGCATGGGAAGGGATAAAATTTAACGTGCTCGAATAGCCCATGGGCAAAATGCGGGACGATATTTTGACGTGCGCCGCCACCGATCTTCGCCAAAGGAAAGGGAAGTTGATTGTGCGTAGTGCACTCGTTAGCTATCTTCTCGGACAGTCTGGTGGGTGATGTGCAGTTTGGTTGGCTTGTTCTTTTTAACTTGCCAATCCACGATGGATGAGCTCAAGGCGTATGCTGCCCCATTTAAGTTTATGCGCCGATCGTTAGTCCTTAGCTGCCACTGCCAGTAAAAGATCCGCCCAATGAGCTTTCTCTAAGAGGCGCAGGTTTACGCCCAAGCCATGCTTTAAAGCGCGCCAATTGGTGGAGCCAATCCTCAACCATCAGATACAAGCAGGGGACCAGTAGCAAGGTGATAAATGTGGCAAACAGGACTCCCCAAGCCAATGAGACGGCCATTGGTTTGAAGGGTGCAGTTGCCGGCGTGGAAGTAGACATGAGTGGCACTAGGCCCACGAAGGTGGTCACCGAGGTCAACATGATGGGTCGAAAGCGAACAACGCACGAGTGGAGGATAGACGCCATTACGTCCTTACCTTCTCGACGTTGACGGTTAGCGTAATCTACCAATACCAGAGAAGCATTCACCACAACGCCAGACAGCGCTACGATGCCCAGCGCGGAGAAGAACATAAGCTGCACATCCATGACGTAGTGGCCAACGATCGCGCCAACAGCGCCAAACGGGATAACACTCATGATGACTAAAGGTTGCAGGTAGCTGCGCAGAGGTATCGCCAAGAGACCGTAAATCACAACGAGAGAGAACAGTGCGCCGACAAGCAAACCTGTCATAGATTTTGCTCGCTCTTCTTGTTCGCCTCCTAGTTCTACATCGATGAGCGGATAACGGGCTTGAAAATTGGGAATCAGATCTTGGCGAATACTGGCGCTGACCTCTTCCGGAGACACCATGGTGCGGTCGACATCAGCTGACACTGTCACCGTGCGACGTCCGTCAAGCCGGTTGATCACTGAATAACCCCGACTGATCTCAAATTTAGCGACGCTGTAGAAAGGTACTTCGTTGCCATCTGGCGTTCTAATGTACATGTCTTCCAGGTTGCCTATCGATTTTCGCTCAGACTCTGGAAAACGGACCATGACCCTCACATCGTCCTGGTCGCGCTGGATGCGTTGTGCCTCGGTGCCATAAAATGCGCTGCGTACCTGGCTTGCCAAGTCATGTAACGTGATGCCTAAGTTTCTAGCTTCTGGCAATAGTTCCAGTTGGATTTCCTGTTTGCCTGAGCGGAATGAATCGCTGATGTCGAACACCCCGTCGTAGCGAGACAGCTCGGCTTTAAGTTGTTCGGCTGCTTCTCTTAGCTCATCGACTTTTTTGCCTTTCAGTTGGTATTCAATCGGTGAACCTGCGGAATACTGGGCTGAGTCGAAAGAGAGTTTGACCGCGTCAGGTATCGAGCCCACATAATCGCGCCAGCGAGCGGCAACCACTTTCGAACTTATCTGATTGCGTTCAGCCAAAGGTGCAAGATCGATCACGATTTCTGCGATATTGCTTCTTCCAGGTCCTATCGGTCTTCCCGGGCCGTTGCGATCGACAGTTTGACCAACGCTCGAAAGAATATTGCGTATTAGGGGGCGGGATAAACCAAGTTCTTCGGTCATGTCCTCGCTCAGGCGTTTGGCAGCGTCTTCGATCTGTGCGGCCGCCGCTGAAGTGGATTCGGCGGCGATGCCTTCAGGTAGTTCCAGGCCCGCGTAAACCCGGTCACCTTCAATAGCGGGAAAGAACCCAAATACCACACGACCCGAAGCGATCAGAGAAAGCGCAAGGATGAGTACGCCCAAACAGATAGATGCGCTAACGTAACGCCAGCGCAAAACCTTGTGTACAAATGGCATGTAATGGTTGGCGGCAACGTTTTGCAGCCAGCCCGCCAAGCGACCCTGGAAGCGGCTCCACGAAGCTGACATTCCGGTTGTAGGCTCGCTACGCGTTCTGTGAGCCAGATGTGAGGGCAAAATAAATTGTGATTCAATAATGCTACAAACTAAGGCAAAAATGACAACCCAACCGATGGGCGCGAAAAAGCCTGCCATGCGGCCTTCAACCATAATTAGCGGTAGAAACGCAGCGATGGTGGTGAGAACACCGAAGATGACAGGTACAGAGACTTCCCAAGTACCATCTACAGCGGCCGTGAGTGGCGATTTACCGAGTTGTTCGTGGCCAAACACACGCTCGCCAACAACGATGGCGTCGTCAACGACGATTCCGAGAACCAAAATGAAAGCCATCACGGTCATTGTGGAGATGGTGATATCAGTGAAGGGTAGCACGGCAAGTGTGCCGAGCAGGGCGACCGGAATGCCAATGGCTACCCACATGGCGACGCGAAATTTCAGGAATAAAGCCAATATCACTAACACGAGAATTAGACCGCCGCCGGCATTTTTAGTCAGAACGGACATACGTTCCTGTAGCTCAAAAGAGGTATCAATCCATGTGTTCAGTGAAATGCCATCTGGCATTTCGTTTTGGTACCGATTGACCAGATTGCGTACGTCCTCGGCAATTTCGATGAGGTCTTCGCTACCCACCTGAGAGACGTTAACAACAACCCCGCGAGCACCATTAAAGCGGGCTAAGAGGTCGCCCTCCTGAAATGTGTCGCGAATAATGCCCAAGTCGCTCAAGGAAACACGGGTGCCGTCTTTGCGGGTAAGTACAATGACGTCTTCGAACTCTTGTCCCCAGTAAGCTTGCCCTGTGGTGCGAATAAGAATTTCGCCGTTACGGGTTTTGATGCTGCCGCCTGGCATGTCCAGCGAGCTAGAGCGTATGGCTTGGCTGACTTGATTTAACGTGATGCCGTAGCGGCGCAATTCGCGCTCGGCAACCTCGACAGAAATCTCGTAAGGTCTGATATATTCGACCGATACTTGAGAGATACCTTTAACCGCTGCGATATCGTCGCGAAGTTCGCGTGCGATTTCTTTTAGCGTGCGTTCATCTGTATCTCCGGACACGGCTACTTGTACAACGCGTCGCGTTAGCGCTAATTTTGAAACAATGGGTTTTTCAGTTTCGGTAGGAAAGCTGTTGATGCCATCAACACGGCTTTTGATTTCATTCAGGACGCTAATTTCGTTCGCGTCTACCAGCAGTTCGGCAACGACGTTACACATGCCCTCAGTGGCGACACTGCGAATTTTTTCGATGCCTTCCAGACCTTCGATCGATTCCTCTACACGAATACATACCGAACGTTCCACTTCTATCGGCGCAGCACCCAGATATGGCACTTGTATGTTGACGACCTTAACGTCGAAATTAGGAAATTCTTCTTGGTTAGTTGTGATGGCGCCAAATGCCCCGCCCAAAAGAAGCAGAACCATGAGCAAGTTGGCAGCTACCGGGTTGTGCGCAAACCAGTGTATTGCAGTGTGCATTATTTAAGTCCGAGCTATGCGTCTTCGACGATTGGATTGACGGTCATGCCATCGATGGCAGTTTGCAGTGGTGACAGGCAGACCCTATCGCCGTCTTTCAGACCCGCTTTTATCAGCACATTGTCTTGATACAGACGCAGGGGTTCAATTGGGCGAAAGCGTAGTTTGTCCTCTGCATCTACAATGAGGACCTGATCATTGTTACGCATCGCAGAGCGTGGCAGCACGACGATGTTTTCTGCAGATAGCCCTTCTATTTCAGCTTCAACAAACAAGCCTACAGATAATGGGGCCTGGTCAGGATGGTTAGGTACACGAGCAACCAGATGCACCATGCGGCTGGAAATGTCGATCTCAGCTTCTGTGCGTACAATGTGGCCACGCCAGCTTAGCTTTTGGCCTGCGTATTCGGTGCTCAGGGTAACCTCGGGCTGCAACTGCTCAGGCAGCTCGCCACGAAGCGTGGCAGGCAAGTTGAGAAAGGCCAGTTGGCGATCTGCGATAGGCAGGCGCACTTCCACTAAGTCGCTGGCATATAGCGTAGCGATGGCGGCTCCGCGTGATATAAATTGACCAATATCAACCTGCTCCGAGCGCACTAAGCCGGTAAATGGTGCTTTGATTTGCGTACGTTCTAAGTTTTGTGAGGCCTGTTGAAAGTTGACACGTGCATCTTGAAGTGTGGCGTCGGCAACACGCAGTGCGCGCAGTGAGTTTTCCATTTGAGATCTGGAGGTAAGCTGGCGTTGTTCTAGACTCTTTAAGCGTTGAAACTCGAACTGCGCATGTTGTTGCTCTGCCTCCGCTCGGATAAGTTTGGATCTCGCGCGATTCAGGTCATTTTTGTAATCTAGTTCATCGACACGGGCAAGTATTTCGTCTTTCTCAAAATAGCCGCCAGCAACCAGTTTAGAGGACATCCAAGTAATGCGTCCGGACACCTCAGGGATCAGTTGGCTTTCGGTAGAAGGCATGACGCTGCCTTGTGAATGCACCTTGAGCTTGACAATTTCAGGCTTCACTTCGCGTATCCGCACTGTTATTGGCACGGGCTTTGTTGCGGCCGGTTTGAGCACTGGTGCAGTGGCCATTAGCGTCATTGCGCCGAACGAAAAAACAACGACGATAAACAATGGAATGATGAATGTTCGCATCATGGGGTTATGGCCTCCTGGCCTGCTGCTAAGCGTGCGGCGTCAGAAGCGCGCATCATGGTTTCGCGGTTTAAATCTAAGAAAGCGGCGAACGTATCGCGTAAGCCATAGGCGTCGCGGTGTTCTAGGTCTCGGTCAAGTTGTTTGGCAACAATGCGATGCTTTTCGTTATCTACAATGGCAAACGGGTGTAATTCAGTCAGGTTGGGTGCTACTTGGTCGAACAGCGTGCGTGCGATAAGGCGCAAGGGTAAGTTGCGACTGGCCTGCATGATAGATTCCATCAACTCGAATCTAGCCAGGGTGTGAGCACCCTGATCGAGGTCCTCATCTATCAGGGGCCGTGCCAATTTACGAATCTCGTTGATCTCCTCGTCACTTGCTAGCTCTAGCGTCTGCAATGCAGCGACACTGATCAAGCTGTTGAGGACGACCATGATTTGATCAACCAGCGTCGCGTCTGGCAATTTTCCTTGGGTGAGCAGATGGCCGATGACGTCCAGACTGGCTTCATCGGTTGGTCTTACACGTGCACCACCTGGTTGAACCTGCGCCAAACCTATCTGCTCGAGTTTTTTCATCGCCTCTCGCACCGCGCCCCTATTGGCGTCAAAGCGGGTGGCCAGATCGCGTTCGGAAGGCAGTCGCTCGGAAACGCGGTATTGTCCGGACAAAATATCCTGAATCAAGCTACCTGCAATTTGGTCGTGCTTTCCGGTCATTTCAGCGTGCTCCGTCGTTCTCTCTGCTGTTCAAAGCTAAATGCAGTGTTTTGATCAGCGTGTTAACAAAATAGCTAACCTTTGATCTATGGTCAGTCCGTCTTGGTCAGACCAATTCAGTGGCGTGATTGTAGGCTTAATTCCGTGAATATCAAGCAAAATGTTACCATTGGTAACAAATTTAGATCGGGTGCCTGAAAAATGGGTAGAAAAGTTATACTGAGAGAAGGCAAGGTCGCCTGAACTGCCACAACCACTAGTGCAACGACCGCCGACTGAACCTGTGGCAGCTATCCAAGTTTTAAACATGGGTGCATAGCCTGTGAGCCTTGTTTGGAAACTACCAACCGACCGTTTTGCGGACTTCCTCGACGGTATGGACGGCAGCGCTTATCGTCTGCGCGGACGACTGGGTATTGAGCATGATTTTCTCGAGCGCTGGCAGCATTAAACTTTGGTGCCAAGCGAGTTTGCTCGATTCCGTGAGCGACTGGTTCTATCGATGTGGGGTGAGCCTGTTGGTGACCAACCATGTTGGCTAATCGTTGCTGAGTGCTAGCAACCCTTCAATAGACTCGTTGCCTGCGTATTCTTCGAACTCGGTTACCTTATCCCTCATCGCGATGAAGCACATGCGATCAGCGAGTTCGTTGCCTTCGACCCCAGAATGACCTTTGACATGAATGATGCTTAGATCAGCGGGAAGTTGCACAAAACATGCGTACATTTTTTTGATGAGTTCAGCGTTTGCCAAGACTTCATTTTTGCCGCGAGTCCAATTTTTTCGTTGCCATCCCGCTGCCCACTGGGTCATGGCTTTTACCGAGTAAGATGAGTCGCTAAGTATTTGAACTTTGTTGCCCTGCTTGATCAAGCCATCGGCTAACTTCATGGCTTCAAAGAGGGCGTTTAACTCGGCGGTGTTGTTGGTGCCCTGATGGTAGAGTCCGTGGTATTTTGCATTAATGTTGCCAGACCGATAAACAACGACACCGGACGCCGCAGGGCCAGGGTTCGGATCACAACCGCCATCGCAGTATATGTGGATGTCAAAACGCTCGTCCAACTCAAAGGCTGGACGCTTTTTTGAGGTCTTCGATGATTTTTTAGCAACGATACTTTTCTCGGGTGCTTGGCTAAATGCTTCTTCTGCCAGTGCGCGTGTCTCAAAGCCTTTGTACTTTGCGCCCTTGTGACCCGCCACCGATGCCTGTGCGGTTGGCCAATCCTCAAAGATACCCGTCTGTCGGCCTTCCCAAATTACATAATATTTCTTTTTTGCCACTTTAATTTAATGCCTGGGATTGTTGTGGTGAGTCGGCGTAATGATAACAGTGTACGACACAATTTGTGGATAGAGATATCGCGCGGCGTGAGTGATGCGACCTTCAAGCGATGCTGGTTTGCTGTCTCCTCGCGAGAAACCTTTCCTCGGCCATTTGGTCCGCAATCACACTTGTTGGCATCTCAGTTGATTTCGCTCGATGAAAAATTGACGTTAACGTTGCGCCAATGGCGGTCACTTCCTTTCGTACCCGGTCGACATTTCGCTGACCAAGCTGTTGGTGATGTATGTCGATGATGCCACCGGCGTTGATCACATAGTCAGGTGCATAGAGGATGCCAAGCTGTCTAGCTGTCTCGGCCATGTCCGGTTTACTGAGTTGGTTGTTTGCCGCGCCAGCAATGATACTTGCGCGTATTTCCTGAATTGAAGTGCTATTGATCGCGCCGCCCATAGCACAGGGTGCGAAAACGTCGACATCAAGGCGATGTATTTTGTTTTTGTCAACGACAGTCGCGGCAAAGCGCTCTTTTGCTTCATTCAGGTTGTCCTCGTTAACGTCGGCGACATAAACCCTCGCGCCTGCCTGCGTTAACAGTTTTGTAAGGTGCATACCGACATTGCCAACGCCCTGAACAGCAACAGAAATACCTGCTAAATCCGAATGCTGCAACTGATGTTTTACCGCAGCTTTGATGCCTTCGAATGTACCCATCGCGGTGTAAGGCGAAGGGTCGCCATGAAATTCATGCGCGCTGTGAATTCCTGATACCCATTGGGTTGTCTCGCCCATGATGGCAAGATCAGCGACGCTAGTGCCGGAGTCCTCAGCGGAAATGTAGCTGCCTTGTATCGAATTGATGAAATTTCCCATAGCGAGAAGCAACTCTTTTGATTTGTCTCTTCTGGGATTGCCGATGATGACTGCTTTGCCACCGCCGAGGGGTAATCCGGCAATGGCTGATTTGTAGGTCATACCTTTAGAGAGTCGCAGTACGTCGGTAAGCGCACTATTTTTGTTGCAGTACGGATACATTCTGCAGCCACCAAGCGCGGGCCCCAGGTTTTGATTGTGAATGGCGATGAAGGCACGTAAACCTGTCGCCTTATCTTCACGGTAAACGACCATCTGATGTTGATCGTAATCAGGATGTTTCTTTATCGATGAATCTGTTAGCTGTACCGAATTTTGTAGTCCCACGTTTGACTTGCTCCAGCGGTCTGAGTTTTTTTATGGCTTGGGGTGGCGCGCTTTATGCAGCGTGTACAAGGTTAACAACGTCGAGAATTTCTCCTCTGATCTGTTTTAAAAGTCTCTGTCGTCTTTGCTGTAGATTATCGACATGTTTCCGTTTGACGTGACCATAACCGCGAATCTGCTCTGGTAAGCTCAGTAGTTCAATTGCCTGCTTTAAATTTCTTTGAGAGACATGATTGATGACAGTTTCGATGTCAGCTTTGAAGTCTGCTATCACTTTTCTGTCTAGCTTCCTATCAGCGCTGAAGCCGAATAAGTCGAGTGACGTTCCCCTCAGGAACTTGAAAGGTGCGAGCAATTGGAAAGCGTATTTTGTGATCGACGGCATACG
>Ga0209374_1003791_pt1 | contig 11526 bp, 8 predicted proteins | sample SaaInlLV_DNA_10m_FD_184683 | JGI IMG/M metagenome (GOLD analysis project Ga0209374, IMG submission 184683) | Marine microbial communities from expanding oxygen minimum zones in the Saanich Inlet - SI075_LV_DNA_10m (SPAdes) (version 2) | ecosystem: Environmental > Aquatic > Marine > Unclassified ...
CAGAAAAAGGAATTGAACATTCTAAGTTAATCCTTGGTGGCGATCATCTTGGTCCGAATCCTTGGAAGCATCTATCAGCAAGTAAAGCAATGAAAAATGCTCAAGTTATGGTTAAGGACTATGTACAAGCAGGATTTACTAAAATTCATCTGGATGCAAGTATGGCTTGTAAGGGAGAAAATACGCCAAGTTTTAAAGAAGTTGCAAGCCGTACTGCCCAATTATGCATGGTTGCAGAACAATATGCACCTGATTTAGACTCTATTTGTTATGTTATTGGCACCGAGGTGCCTATTCCTGGAGGTGAGACCGAAACAATAGATACATTACAAATTACCAGCCCAGATAGACTAGACCTCACTATAGAAACACATATACAAGCATTTAAAGAAAAAAATCTTCAAGCAGCACTGTCTCGAATTGTATCTGTTGTAGTGCAACCAGGTGTTGATTTTTCTCATACTGCTGTGACGCAATACTCAAAATCTAGTGCAAAAAAACTTGTAACTCAACTGTCTAAATACAAAGATATTGCCTTTGAAGCGCATTCAACAGACTATCAGCAAAACACTGGGCTTGCAAATCTTGTGGCAGATCATCATCTTTTCCTAAAGGTGGGACCAGAACTAACATTTGCTCTAAGAGAAGCGTTATTTTTGTTAGCAAAAATTGAGGATGAGTTGTTTAAAGATAAAGCATCAAACCTTATTCAAGTAGTTTTTAAAACAATGGATAACAATCCAAAAGATTGGATAAATTATTACCATGGCAGTATAGATGAACAACAATTTCTTAAACATTATAGTTATAGCGATAGAATAAGATACTATTGGGACCGTCCAGATGTTAATAGTGCAATTAATAAAATGATTAAAAATCTAGACGATGTAGACATACCAGAGTTTGTTATTTCTCAATTTTTTGGTATTGCGACAAACGAGCAAAATAAAGAAACAGCACGATCCCTTATTAAATCGAGAATTCAGTATGTAGTAGACAGATATTACAATGCTTGTGGATTTGATGGATGATGTATTGAAGTAGGTATTCGAAACAGTTCATTACATGTTACAAAGAGATAGCTAAGTACACCTACCCTCGTCTCAAGTTACAAGAGTTATGGGTTAGTCCAGTTGGAAACATTGCTCCAACTGTGATTAAGTTAGTGTCTTGAGGCTTGTAACTAGCAAAAAGTTAAGGAGAAGTTTTTTCATCTAAAATTTTCCAAATGATTCAATGCATCATTGCTTTAATTTCTTTTACGATTATATCTATACCTTTATTTATCTTATTAGTATCAATAGCGGAATATCCAAGATGCAAATAGTTTGAAGGTGGCCTCTCTTCAGAGAATGACGCATTTCCAGGCCTAACAGCTACACCTTTGTCTAAAAGTTTTTGACAAAGTTTTTCAGTATCAATTGACTCTGGAATTTTTACCCAAAATGTTGAGCCTCCAAGAGTTGGAGTGCAAGATAAGAGAGGTTCTTGATTTATTTTTTCATTTATCAAACCCCAGCGCTCTTTGTTTGTTTTTTGAATTTTGGTAAACATATTATGATAATGACCCAGGCCAATAAATAAGGCTACTGAACGTTGATTATTTGCAGGTATGTGTCTTATCATTAGCCGCCTTAGAGCTCTTGCCTCTTTTACAAAGGCCTCTGGAGCAACCATATAGCCAAGCCTTAAACCTGGAGCAAAGGCTTTTGAAAAACTTCCAACATAAATAACATTGTTGTCCTTATCAAGACTTTTTAGTGATGGATTGGGTTTCCTGAGAAAATTAACTTCAGCCTCATAGTCATCTTCAATAATTACCATTTGATTTTCTTTAGCAATAGATAGAAGCTTGTTTCTTCTCTCCATGCTCATTGTTACACCTGTAGGGTATTGATGGCTTGGAGTGGTAAAAATAATATCAATCTCTGGTTTAATTTCATCAACTAAAATTCCGTCTTTATCAATGCCTATAGGAACAATGTTGTCAGTTCGAAAGCTAAAAATGTTTCTCACATCGGGATAGCCAGGATTCTCCATAGCAATAACTGTCCCTTGCTTAGCTAAAAGACTGGCAATAATATAGATCGCATTTTGGCTACCTGAAGTAATTAAGATTTGATCTTTATTTGCCCAAATACCGCGTTTTGGAAGTACTTTAGATTGAATTTGCTTGATTAAAGATGGGTCATCGCTATCAACATGATCAATATTCCATTTTTGTATTTCAGGAAGAGTTGATGAATGCCTAACGACTTCACGCCATTCATAATAGGGAATTAAACTTTTATCAAGTTGGCCAATTGTAAATGAATAGGGAAGGCTTTGCCAATTCTCAGGATTCCGTATATTACTTTTAATGGATGGCTTCTTAGTGATTAAAGCATCTAACCATAATGGAGGGCTAATGTCTTTAACTTGCTCCTCACTATGTTTTGTAAAATTCTCATAAAATTGCTCATTAACAAAATAACCTCTTCTTTCTTTTGGGGTAATGTAGCCGTCAAACTCTAATTCTTTATAGGCAATAATCACTGTATTTCTTGCAACTTTAAGAGCGGCTGCAAGGTTTCTGGAGGATGGCAGAGGTTCATTTGGACCAATTAAGCCATTGGTAATAGCATCAATTAATTGCTGACGAATCTGCAACTGCAAGGTCCTAGGCTTATCATGTCTTAGAGAAAAAAATTGGTTCCACATTTCATCCATTTATCTGGCCTATTAATTTTAAGAATTCTGGTTCTATATGTATTTAAATTTAGGACCCCTTATATTTTATAATTCATTCTTTTGAATTACTATCAATTATTACTTAAATCGGGGTAAGTATGTCTAATAATACACTTATACAAAATGATAAAGACCATGTTTGGCATCATTTAACGCAACATAAGGGCTTTGAATCGACTGATCCCATGATGGTTGCTAATGCGAAAGGAATGGTTGTTACCGATACCAACGGTAATGAATATCTTGATGGAACATCGGGCGGTGTTTGGACAGTAAATTTAGGATTTGGAAGAGATGATATGGTTCAAGCTGTCAGTAATCAACTGACAAAAATTCCATACTTTGCGGGTTCTTTTGGTAACGAGCCTGCTGCTGAATACGCAAAAGAAGTTACCTCACTTATGCCAGGTTTAGACCGCGTTTATTACTCAAACTCTGGTTCAGAAGCTAATGAAAAAGGCTACAAAATGGTTCGCCAACTGGCACACTTTAAGAATGATGGTAAAAAACACAAGATAATTTATCGAGATCGTGATTATCATGGCACAACAATTGGTGCTATGAGCTCATCTGGCCAAATTCAAAGAAAAAAACAATATGGTCCGTTTGCTCCAGGATTTGTTGAAATGCCTCACTGCTGTTGTTATCGATGCCCCTTTGGAAAAAAATATGGGGAGTGCAATATCGAGTGCGCTACTGTCCTTGAAGATATTATTAAAAAGGAAGGGCCTGACACTGTAGGTTCTGTCGTTTTAGAGCCGATTACTGCAGGCGGTGGAGTTATTCCTCCAGTTCCTGAGTATTTCCCAATTATTGAGTCAATATGTAGAAAATATGACGTCCTTCTTCACATAGATGAAGTGGTTTGTGGTCTTGGTAGAACAGGAAAATGGTTTGGTTACCAGCACTATGATGTTCAGCCTGATATTGTCACTACAGCTAAGGGTCTAGCTGCTGGATATGCTGCTGTATCAATTACGGTTACTACGGAAAAACTTTTTAACATGTTTAAAGAGGATCCAACTAATGTTGATAGCTACTTCCGAGATATTTCTACCTTTGGTGGAAGCACTGCAGGCCCTGCAGCTGCAATTGAAGTTTTAAAGATTATTAAACGTGAAAAACTTTTAGAGAATGTTAATGAGGTTGGAGAGCATCTTAAAAATAAATTGCTCGAACTGCAAGACAAGCATGAAATGATTGGTGAAGTTCGAGGCAAAGGGTTGTTTTGTGGTGTTGAGCTTGTAAAAGATAGGGCAACAAAAGAGCCTGTTGATGAAACTGTTGCAGCTGGCGTTGCAGCACATTGCTTTAAAAATAAAGTGATGATTGGAAGAACTAATAGAAGTTTTGAAACTAATAATAATGTTTTGTTATTTAGTCCTGCATTTATATGTACTAAGACTGACATAGATTTAATCGTTGAATCTGTTGACAATGCCTTAGAAGCAAATAAATAGAAAAAGTTTAATTAATTTAATAGAGGAATATTGAGATGATAATTGGAGTGCCAAAAGAAATTAAAAACCATGAATATAGGGTTGGTTTGACGCCTAGAAGCGTCAAAGAGTTTGTTAGCCATGGACACACGGTTTTAGTTGAAACTAATGCTGGTATTGGTATTGGGGCAAGTGATGATGATTATTCAAGCCACGGTGCTGAAATCATATCTTCAGCTAAAGAAGTTTTTGCAACTGCAGATATGATTGTTAAAGTTAAAGAGCCTCAAGCCGTAGAAATTGCAATGCTTAGAGAAGGTCAAATTCTTTATACGTATCTTCACCTTGCACCTGACCCTGAGCAAACAAAGGGGCTTGTGAAGAGTGGTGCTATTTGTATCGCTTATGAAACGGTTACTTCTCCTAGAGGTGGGCTGCCATTATTGGCTCCTATGTCAAAAGTTGCAGGAAGAATGGCTGTTCAAGCAGGCGCTCACTTTTTAGAGCAACCAAATGGTGGAATGGGGGCTTTACTTGGGGGTGTTCCAGGAGTAGATCCTTTAAATGTTGTTATTTTAGGTGGAGGCGTCGTTGGTGCCCATGCTGCCCATATGGCAGTTGGTATGGGTGCAGATGTCTGGGTCTTGGATAACAATCCTGTTACATTAGAGCAGCATTGGCAACAGTTTGGCAGAAGCACGAATACTGTATTCTCAACTAAAAGTTCAGTAGAAGAATATGTATTAAAAGCTGACTTAGTTATTGGCGGAGTATTGATTCCTGGTGCTGAAGCACCAAAACTAGTAACCAGAGAAATGATTAAGGCCATGAAACCTGGATCAGTTATTGTTGACGTCGCGATTGATCAAGGCGGTTGCTTTGAAACATCAAAGGCTACAACTCACGCAGAGCCAACATACATTATTGATGAGGTAGTTCACTACTGCGTTGCTAATATGCCGGGTGGAGTTCCAAAAACATCAACCTATGCTCTAAATAATGTAACACTTCCGTTTGGACTTAGTATTGCAGATAAAGGTGTTAAACAAGCTCTATTAGATGATGAGCATCTAAGGGCCGGATTAAATGTGCATAGTGGTCAAGTAACATGTCCTGAAGTGGCTCATGACTTAGGTTATGATTACGTTTCAGCGCTTGACATGCTTAATAAATAAAATATAAAGGAGAACTATAAAATGGCAAAAATGACTTCGAGTGAGGCTTTTGTTGAAACAATGGTCGCAAATGATGTAACCGATATCTTTGGTATTATGGGCTCAGCTTTTATGGATGCAATGGATATTTTTGAGCCAGCTGGCATTAGATTTATACCTGTTGTCCACGAGCAAGGCGCTGCACATATGGCGGATGGATATTCAAGAGTAAGTGGAAGACATGGAGTGGTCATTGGTCAAAATGGTCCTGGTATTTCTAACTGCGTTACCGCTATTGCAGCAGCATATTGGGCGCACAGCCCGGTTGTAATTGTTACGCCTGAAGCTGGAACAATGGGGATGGGATTGGGTGGATTTCAAGAAGCAAATCAGCTGCCAATGTTTCAAGAATTTACTAAATATCAAGGTCATGTTGTTAACCCGATGAGAATGGCAGAATTTACAGGCCGATGTTTTGACAGGGCGATGAGTGAGATGGCTCCAACTCAGTTAAATATTCCTAGAGATTATTTTTATGCAGATGGTGAATTTACTATCCCAACTCCACGTCGTGTTGATAGAGGTTCAGGTGGTGAAGATAGTTTAAATGAAGCTGTTGCATTAATTGGTAAATCTAAGTTTCCAGTTATTGTTTCTGGCGGTGGCGTAGTTATGGCCGATGGTGTTGATGAATGCGCAGCTTTAGCTGAACGTCTAGGCGCACCAGTAGTAAATAGCTACCTTCATAATGATTCGTTTCCTGCAAGTCATGATCTTTGGTGCGGTCCTTTGGGATATCAAGGCTCAAAAGCTGCAATGAAGCTAATAGCAAAAGCAGATGTAGTTATTGCATTAGGTACGCGTTTAGGTCCTTTTGGAACGCTACCTCAACATGGAATGGATTACTGGCCTAAAGACGCTCAAATTATTCAAATTGATGCAGATCACAAAATGCTTGGGTTGGTCAAACCAATTAATGTTGGTATTTGTGGTGACGCTAAAGCAGTTGCTAGTATTCTTTGTCAAAAGTTGGCATCTGAAACACTTAGTTGTGATTCTTCTAAAGCCGATAGAGCTTCAATTATTGCAGACGAAAAAGCTTCCTGGGAGTTAGAGCTTGATGAGTGGATACATGAAACTGATTCATATAGCATGGACATGCTTGCAGATAAAGAAGAAGGTTGGCTCCATCCTAGACAAGTACTTCGTGAACTTGAAAAAGCAATGCCTGAAGACGTTATGGTGTCGACTGATATTGGTAATATTAACTCGGTTGCTAATAGCTATCTGCGTTTTGAAAAGCCTCGAAGCTTTTTTGCAGCAATGAGTTTTGGAAACTGTGGTTACGCCTTTCCAACGATCATTGGTGCTAAGGCAGCTGCTCAGCATAGGCCTGCAGTTTCTTATGCGGGAGACGGTGCTTGGGCAATGAGTATGGTTGAAACAATGACCTGTGTTCGCCATGATATTCCTGTTACAGCGGTTGTATTTCATAATCGTCATTGGGGCGCTGAAAAGAAAAACCAAGTCGATTTTTATGACAGACGCTTTATAGCGGCTGAGCTTACGGATCAGCATTTTGTAAATATTGCAGAATCAATGGGTGCTGAGGGTATTCGCGTTGATAAACTTGAAGACGTCGGCCCTGCACTTAAAAAAGCGATTGATATGCAGATGAACGAAAGAAAAACGACAATCATAGAAATTATGTGCTCTAGAGAGTTGGGTGATCCGTTCAGAAAAGACGCACTAAGTAAGCCAGTTAGACATCTAGAAAAGTATAAAGACTTTGGTGAAAAATCACCTCATCGCTAAGTATTAACTATTAATCCTTCAGGGTGGTATATTACCCCGCTCTGAAGGAATTATTTTTAGGTACTATGAGTGAAAAAGCGATAACCCCATCCGATATTCATCAATATTGGTTCTCCGAAAAAAGCAAACGACACTGGTTTTCATCAACCCCTGAAGTAGACAATGAAATCAAGCAGCGCTATGAAAATCTATGGGAGAGTATATCTTCTGGTGGGTTTGTGGAGTGGCGTGATACTGCTGAAGGCTCAGTAGCCCTAATAATCATTCTAGACCAGTTTCCTTTGAACATGTTTAGAGGTCAGGCAAAAAGCTTTAAATCGGAAGATATGGCTGTTGAGGTTGCCTTAAATGCAATTAACAATGGCTACGATGAAGAGCTAAGTGATGAAAAATTACTTTTTCTTTTTATGCCCCTTATGCATAGTGAGAATATAGACCATCAAAATCTACAGGTGTATTTATTTCAAAAATATAACTTTAACTTAGAGTTTTCTAAACACCATAGAGGTATTATTAAAAAGTTTGGTCGTTTTCCTCATAGAAATGAAATATTTGGGCGAATGAGTACCATGGAAGAGCTTGACTATCTTCTATCAGACAATGCTTTTAGAGGCTAGATTTCATAATGATTATAACTAATACACAGGAGTCCATCAATGCAAGATAATAAAATTGAGTGCCATGATGGTGAATTCATTGGAACAAGTAAAGAGGAAATATTAGATGGGATTAATACATTTAATATAGATGAAGAGCACTATGATAAGTTTCCTGCTGAACTTTGGAAAGAAGTAGATATTATCTTTAGTTGTTTAAAGGCAGAACACATTATCGATCAGGTCTTCGCATCTGCAGACGAGTCACTATGGGTCAATAGAGAGTTTATTATTAATGCGCTTGATAAGCAGTGGTATTACCCAAATATTTCAAGGCAATTTAAAGACAATGGGTTTGAATACTTTGACTATATTCACGAGTCTTTAAGAGGTGATAAGAAGATTATCTCTCTTATAGACAAATTAAGAAAACATAGTAAAGAATTTGATGACTAATTAGCCTCAAGAAACTTACGTCTGTATTTTATTAAAATTGCTTCCGTATAGCCATTAGGCTGACTCATTCCTTCAAAAGCCAGAGCTATTGATGCTTTGTAGGCAAAACTGTCGTAATTTGGTGCAAGTGGGAGGTAGCTTGGATCATACTTATTTTGATCATCAACGATAACAGCCATTTCTTCAAATGCTTTATTTACCTCTTCTTTTGAGCACATTCCATGGTGAAGCCAGTTAGCCATATGTTGCGAGGATATCCTAAGGGTTGCGCGGTCTTCCATAAGCCCAACATGATTAATATCTTGGACCTTAGAGCAACCAATGCCTTGGTTAATCCACTTAACAACATAACCCAATATACTTTGGGCATTATTGTTTATTTCATTGATAATTTTCTCTTTAGGCATCTGCTCTTCAATCCTCAAGAAGGGAATTACAAGCAAGTCGTCTTGGTTTGGATGTTGTTGGTTTGCTAGTAGCTCTTTTTGCTTCTTAAAAACATCAAAGCGATGATAATGCGTTGCATGCAAAGTTGCTGCGGTAGGGGATGGAACCCATGAACAGCTTGCACCCGCCTCTAAATGAACCATTTTGTTATCAAGCATTTGACGCATTTGATCTGGCTGAGCCCACATTCCTTTTCCAATTTGAGCTTTTTTAAATAGTCCACAATCAAGACCAGTGCTTACATTGTTTGGCTCATAGGCTGAATACCAAGCCTCTTCTTTGATGAGGTCTTTACAGCGCATTGCACCAGCCATCATAGATGTATGAATTTCATCACCTGTGCGATCTAAAAAGCCGGTATTTATGAAAATAATACGGCTTTTTGCTTCATGAATACAAGACTTAAGGTTAAGAGTCGTCCTTCTTTCTTCATCCATTACGCCTATTTTGAGCGTATTAGTTTTTAGAGATAAGGCTTTTTCAACAAGCCCAAATAACTCCATTGTAAATTTTACTTCTTCAGGGCCATGTAATTTAGGCTTAACAATATAGATGCTTCCTTTTTTTGAATTCGCTTTAATTTTAATATCATGAAGCGCAATAAGTGAAGTCACCATTGCGTCTAGTATTCCTTCAGGAATTGGTGAGTCATCAAGATTACTAACAATTCCTGTCGTCATATGAATGCCAACATGACGAACGAGAGTCAAGCTTGTTCCAGCTAAGCTAAATTTCTCTCCATGTATATCAGTACAAACTTTATCTTCATTTAATGAGCGCGTAATGGTTTCACCACCCTTAGTAAACGTGGCGCTTAGTTCACGCTTCATGAGGCCTAAGTAGTTACGGTATGCATGAATTTTTTCCGCGTTAGAGACTGTTGATGCTGAGTCTTCAAAATCGACAATAGTTGTTATTGCAGACTCAAGAATGACATCAAAAATACCGCTCTTATGTAAACTTCTTTCTTGGTCACAAACCACTTCTAGGTGAAGGTTATTATTCTTAAGTAATATATGCCCATCGTCAGTTAATCCTATATATTTCTCTGGATTAATTAAGGTTGCTAATTCACCATCATTTAGGTTGAATATTAAAGCGCCAGAGTATTTAACTTGAGAGGTGATCTGTCTATAAGAAGCGCCTTTAAGAGGCGCAATTTCATCAAGAAAGTCACAGGCAAGTTCTGCAGTTAGATTAACTCGCTGAAGGTTGTGTGCAAAAGAGGTACTCATGCTGCCTTTGTTTGGAATTACATTCGTACCATAAAGGGAGTCAAATAAACTTCCCCAGCGAGCGTTCACCGCATTAAGAACAAAGCGCTGATTAGTAATAGGGACAACGAGCTGAGGGCCGGCAATTTGAGATATTTCATCATCTACTTCCTCAACATCAATAGAGAACTTATCAGGCATTGGAGTGATATATTCAATGCCCTCTAAAAATTTCTTATAGCTCTGAAGATCAATTCTTTTATTTTCAGCATGCCATTGGTCAATTTTAGATTGCAATAAGTCTCTCTTTTCAAGAAGGGACGTGTTCTTTCCCTGTAGCTCATTTAAAATTTGAGAGAGGGATTTAAAGAAGTCTTTGGCTGAAATATCTAATCCATCACAAACCTCTTCCTCAATGAAGCTAAAAAAAGTATTGTCTACTCGAATCTTATTAATTATTTGACTATCACTGCTCATTAATTGACCTTATTTTCAGTAACTATTACGCCGTCTTCATCGGCATAAATATATTCATTTGGATTAAATTTTACATTTGAAAAAGAGACATTTATATTTCTTTTTCCAATTCCTTTTTTAACACTTTTTAATGGGCAAACGCCAAGAGCTCTTATGCCAATTGGCATTAAATTTATGGCTACTGAATCTCTGATCAATCCATAGATAATAATTCCTTCCCAGCCATTCCTGATTGCATCAGATGCCCTTTTATCACCTAGCATTGCGCACTTCATAGAGCCACCTGCATCGATCACTAATACAGAACCCTTGCCATTAGTATTTAAAGCCTGCTCAACTAGGGAGTTGTCCTCAAAGCACTTAACAGTAACAATGCGACCTGAAAATGATTTTTTTAATCCATAACTTTTATATACGGGCTCTAAATACTGGACATTAGGGTGAAGCTTATCTGAAATATCACATGTCGATAGAGTCATCCGTTTCTCCATATATTTCACTCATACGTTTTTCTGATCCATATGGATAATAATCCATGACTCCGTTGTTCTTAATTTTTTCTTGTATTGAAATCCAGTAATTTGCATCGAGAAGTTTTTTATAATTTCTATTAAATACTTCTTTCATATATGGATTTGGAAGCATGAAATATCTAAATTCTTCTGGAAAGACGTCATTCTGACCAACGTAATACCAGGGCTCAGAGGCAAGCTCTTGTTCGTATGTCTTGGATTCAGGAATCTTTTTAAAGACGGGCGTGCTCATTAAGGTAATTTCGTCGTAGTCATAAAAGACGACCCTATTCTGGCGAGTTACTCCAAAGTTTTTTGTAAGCATGTCGCCTGGAAAAATATTTGAGTTAATTAGCTCATCTATCGCTTTCCCATAATCATTAATTATGTTTGTTTGCTGTTCTTTAGTGGCAGTTTCAAGATACATATTGAGTGGCGTCATTTTATTTTCAATGTACATATGCTTAATGATTAACAGGTCCCCCTCAATTTCAATATTTGAGCCTGCTTTTCTCTTCAACTCTATTAATAATGCATCATCGATATCTTTTAACGGAAAGGCAACATTTGAAAACTCCCATGTATCTGCTAATCTGCCTATTCTTACGTGGTTTTTGACAAAGTAGTATCTGTCCTTAACCATCTCTTTGGTGCCCATTTTAGGAGGTGCAAAGCGGTCGTTGATA